>LXNI01000587.1_pt1 | contig 40362 bp, 28 predicted proteins | sample 809091 | NCBI WGS metagenome assembly LXNI01 (sample SAMN04870527, study PRJNA318959) | sponge metagenome | biome: 01000161; feature: marine sponge reef; material: water | host: Sarcotragus foetidus | place: Greece: Milos, Mediterranean Sea | collected 2013-05-29 | depth 5-7 m
CGAACTCGAACTGGAGAAACTGCTCAAAACCGACGGTGGGTAATACAGCCGCCCGTCGCCTAACTACTGGTGAACCAATACGTTACAACTGTGTTTTCTTTCCGCTCAGTAAACTACCGCTAGACCAGATCGAACACGAGTTCGGGCAGGGCCGCACGTTTTTCGCCGAATGTGCCTGGGAAGAGATCGAAACTTGGGCACTTGCCGGTCTTGACCTCCCCGCAGACTGGAACTGGGCAGAAATTCGAGGGGAGATTCAAGTCAAGGAAACCTACTTTGACGTCCTTGCTAAGAACCGGGGCGTCGCCGATGGCTTGGGCGGCGGGCGTGAGGTGCTGGGCAAGGAAGCCGCGCACCGTATCCCCTCGATCCGTCAGAAGTGCCGCGAGGATTTCGACGCATTGGCCAAGCGCCTCAAAGCCGTCATCTGAGGCATCGGAGCGAAGCCGAACCGCGGCAACCCCTCCTACCGATACCCCGGCACCAATACTTGATGTCGGGCGAAGGAGGGCGGACGGGTGAACTCAAACTCGCCGAATCCGCCCGCGACCAGCGCGAAGCAATGATGCAGTGTGACAGATCGCCTGTCTATGAGAGGTTGTACAGCGTGAACTGTCGGCAAACGGCAGCCCAATCCCTCTACGATCCGAAGAATCCCGACAGGGCCACAAAGCACATGTAGAACGAGAACAGGACCGTTACGCCCAGGCCCACATTGAGGGCGAGCGAGGGCGGATTGGGTCCGCAGACGTCCTTCTTGTTGAGCAGCAGCAAGACGAACAGGGCCAGTAGCGGCATCGCCACCGGACTGACGGCCTGCGAGGCAATCATGATCTGCACCGGCCTGCCCCCTAACACAGGCACGACTAGTCCGAACAGAGCGGCACCCACCACCATCGCCCGGAAGGCTGCACCGCCCATGTTACGCGGCAAGCCGAGGAAGTCTGCGGCCATCCACGGCCCCAGCAGGTAGTTGGGGAAGAGCGACGACAGGCCGGCGGCGATGATGCCGATCACGAAGCCGCCGGTTGCCAGCCCACCAGCCAGCGGCTCCAAGGACTTGACCATATCGATGGCCGCCTCAATCTCCAAGCCTTGGCGGTGCAAAGTCCCGGCGGCGCAAGCCATGATAGCGGCGTTGATCAAGAACAGCAACGTCATCGAGAACGCCGAGTCACGGTTCACCACCGGCAGGTCACTCGCCCGCCAGCCTTCTTCCTTGACCAGCACGCTGCGGGTGAAGAGCACGACCGAGGCCATGGTCGTGCCCACCATGCCCGCGATCAACAGGCGCGGGTTGCCGGAAGAGGGAATGCTGGGCACCAAGCCAGCGGCGAGTTCGTCCGCTTCCGGCAAGACCAGCGCGGCGGTGAAGAAGAACGCCAAGCCCATCACGCCCACCAGCGAAGCCAAGACCTTGAGGAAGAACCCGTGGCGACCGACCCAGTACAACCCGAGCAAGAGCGCCGTAAATGCGATGGCTGCCAGCAGGGGATGGGCTGCGATGCCCAGAACCGACGAGCACCACTCTCTGAAGACATCGACCACGATGGCCATCACGCCGATGATGGACGTGAGCTGGGTGGCCACCAGGGACAGGATCATCAACAAGGTGACGGGAGTGCCGAAATGCCGCCGGAATAGATACAGCAAGGTGTCGCCCGATAGGATCGTGAGGCGGCTGATGCCGACGATCATCAGGTGTGTGAACACCGACGCCAGCGCCAGCGTCCATGTCAGCGACATGCCGTAACTGGCTCCGGCCGAACTCATCGTCGTGACACTGCCCGTGCCGACGACGTAGCCGATGATGAAGATGCCCGGCGCCAAGCTGGCGACCGTGCGCTTGATGCGCGTCCAATTCATTCCGGCGCAAGCATATCACCACGCCGCGCACGAATCCCATACAGCCGGAATACGCCGCGCCAAGTCCTTACGTCATACTCAAAGTAGGCTATGCGGAAACTCACTTTACAATTCTTCGCGCTGCTGCTAGCACTGGCCCCGCCATTGGTCGCGCAGCGCGTAGAAGTCGAAGAATTCACCCTCGACAACGGCATGACGTTCCTGCTGCTGCCGCGGGAGGGCGATCCAAACGTCGCCGCCGGCTGGATCTCGAAATTCGGCTCGGTCAACGAGAGGCCCGGAGTGACCGGTGTGGCGCACCTGTTCGAACACATGATGTTCAAGGGCAGCCATGCCATCGGCACCAAAGACATCGAGCGCGACCTCGAGCTGATAGACGAGCTTGACGCGTTGTACGCCCAGATGGAATCCGAACGGGCCAAGCTGCTGGAGAAGCAGCGGCGCGGGCTGATCGCGGACGCCGACGACCCGGCTGTGCGCAGCCCCGAGCACAGCGAACTCTTGGAACGCTTCAACCGGCTCATCGCCGAGCAGCAGGCATTGGTAGTCAAGGACGAGTTCTCCCAGATCTACACCCTCAACGGCGGTTCGGGAATGAACGCGGGCACCAGCAACGACTACACCATCTACTTCATCAACGTGCCGTCCAACAAGCTGGAGCTGTGGTTCTGGATGGAGTCCGACCGGCTGGCCAAGCCGGTCTTCCGGCAGTTCTACGCCGAGCGCGACGTGGTCAACGAAGAACGCCGGCTGCGCGTGGATTCCACGCCGACCGGCAAGCTGAACGAGCAGTTCGAATCGATGTTTTGGCAGTCCTCACCGTACAGTTGGCCGGTGATCGGCTGGCCCTCCGATCTGAACTCCATTACCCGTGACGAGGCCATGGAGTATTTCGACATGTACTATGCGCCGAACAACTTGGTAGCGGCGCTGGTCGGCGACTTCGACGTCGAACAAGTCAAGGCTCTCGCAAACAAGTACTTCGGGCGGCTGGAGCGCAACGAACGCGAGCCGGGCGCGGTGCGCACGCGCGAGGTCGAGCAACAGGCCGAGCAGCGGCTCAGTGGCGAGGCCGAAACCCGCCCCCAAGCCAACATTCGCTTCCACACGGTCCCTGACGCCCACGTCGACGAGCCCGCCTTGATCGTGCTCTCATCCCTGTTGAACGGCCGCACCGGGCGGCTGTACAAGTCCCTGGTCCTAGAGAAACAGGTGGCCGTCCAAGCCGGCGCGGGAGTCGACGGGCGCAAGTACGACGGCTCATTCCAGATCTCCGGAGTGGCCGCTCCAGGCTCGACCCCCGAAGACGTGGAAAAGGCGTTGCTGGAGGAGTTGGAACGGATCGCCAGCGAGCCGGTTGGCGAGCGTGAGCTGCAAAAGGTCAAGAACCAGCAGCTCGCCGGTGACTTCCGCAAGTTGCAATCGAAGTTCGGACTGATGATGCAACTGTTGGTCTATGACGCGCTGGGCGAATGGGAGAACATCAATGTCTTCTCGGACCGCATCCAAGCGGTGACACCGGAGGACATCCAGCGTGTGGCGAAGAAATATTTCACCGCGACAAACCGTACCGTGGCCCTGTACTACACCAAGGAGGGCGCTGGTCCGCCTAGAGGCCGCGGGCCGGGGCGGGGCCGCGGACCGCAAGGAGGCCGGCCATGAAGCGCCGCGATTGGATCAAGACAGCCGCAGGCGGCGCGCTGGCGACGCTGGCGCATGCTCAGGGCGGCTTGCCGGAGCACCCCCGGGAGCTGGCCTACCCCAAGCTCTCCTACGACCCGCCCGAGCCCTCACAGTACCGCCATGAGCTGGACTCAGGGGCGTTGGCGTACTTGGTGGAAGACCACCAACTACCGCTGGTATCCGTTGGGCTCACGCTGCGGACGGGCTCATATCAAATTCCGGCCGAGAGCGCGGGGCTGGCGGGATTCACCGGCAGCCAAATGCGCTCCGGCGGCACGACCAACCTCAGCGCACAGGAATTCGACGAGGAAGCCGCATTCCTCGCGACGCAAATTGGCGCGAACATCGGCGCAACCTCCGGCGGCGGTTCGGTCAATTGCCTGACCCAGAATCTCGACCGGTCGCTGGAACTATTCTTCGACATGCTCAAGCGCCCCGGCTTCGAAGCAGAGCGCCTTGAGATTGCCCGCGCTCAGACCCTGCAGGGGCTGGCTCGCCGCAACGACCGGCTGGACCGGATCCAGTCGCGCGAGTTTCGCCGGCTCACCTACGGGGACCACTTCACCACGATCCAATCGACGCAAGCTTCCATGGAATCGATCTCGCGGGAAGCCATGCAAGAGTTCCATGCCCGGAACTTCGACCCGCGACGGATGTTCTTCTCCGTGTCCGGGGATTTCGACACCAAGGACATGATCCGGCGGCTCAACGAGGCCTTGGCCGACGGCTGGCCGACCGGCACGGTCGAACCGGGCGAGATTCCGGCCCCGGCGCACGAACCGCAGCCAGGCGTCTACATGGTCGATAAGACCAGCCGGGACGTGAACCAATCCCACGTGATGCTCGGACACTTGGGCATCCACCGCTTCGACCCCGATGCCTTCAAGGTGCGCATCATGAACTCCGTCCTGGGCGGGGGCGGCTTCACTTCCCGCATCATGCTGCGCGTCCGTTCGGACGAGGGCTTGGCCTACAGCGCCTACTCGCGCTTCCAGCCGGGCACGTACTACCCGGGCACCTTCGCGGCCGGCTTCCAGTCGCGCAATGCCACCTGTGCGCAAGCGGCGGCAATCGTGATCGAGGAAATCGAGCGCATGCAGAACGACAAGATCACGGCCCAGGAACTCGACACGGCCAAGAACTACCAGATCGAGATCTTTCCGCGTTTCTTTGCCACCGCCGGCCAAGTCGCCGGAACCTTCGCCAACGATGAGTTCACCGGGCAGAAGAAGGACTACTGGAAGACCTATCGCGAGCGAGTTGGCGACGTGAGCGTGGACGACGTCTTGGAGGCCGCCCAGAAGCACCTGCACCCGGCCAAGCTGGTGGTGCTGGCTGTGGGCAACCGCGATGCCATGCTGCAGGGCAATCCGGACAAGCCCGAATTTAGCTTTGAGAAGTTCGCCGGCGATGCCGGCATTCGCGCGATTCCGCTGCCCGACCCGCTGACAATGCAATACCCGGAAGCGTAGGCAGCGCAAGCGGGCGCTCAACGGCCCAGCTGGTCTCGGATCCGGCGATAGATGGCCTGCGTTTCCGTGGAGTGGTTCAGCGTGTAGAAGTGCAGCCCGGCTACGCCCTCGGCCAGCAACTGCCCGCACTGGGCTGTGGCGTGGTCGATGCCAATGGCCCGGACTTGGGCGGAGTCCTCTTGCACTGCTTCGAGACGCGCCAGCAAGGCCGCCGGTATCCGAGCGCCGCACATCGTCGCAAAGCGCTGTGTCTGGCTCAGGCTGCGGACCGGCATGATTCCGGCCAGCAGGGGCACCGTGATTCCCGCGCCAGCAGCCCTGTCGCGAAACCTGAGGAAGTCTTCGTTGTCGAAGAAGAGCTGGGTAATCAGGAAGTCGGCCCCGGCATCGACCTTGCGCTTGAGGTTTGCAAGGTCTTCCTCGGGGCTGGTAGCCTCTGGGTGGGTCTCCGGGTAGCAGGCGGCACCCAGGCAAAAGCGGTAGCGCTGGCGGATGAAGCCGACCAATTCGTTGGCGTAGCGAAAGCCGCCCGGCACGGGCTCGAAGCGATCGGAATCTCGGGGCGGGTCACCTCGCAGGGGCAAGACGTTTTCGATCCCGTCGGCTTCAAGCGAGTCCAGCACGCTTGAGATCTGCTCGCGCGTGGCACCTACACACGTGATATGGGCCATCGCTTCGATACCGGCGTCACGCTTGATGCGCTTGACCAGTTCGACCGTCTTGTTGCGAGTGCTGCCGCCCGCGCCGTATGTCACCGAGACATAACTGGGCTGCAGCGGGCGCAGGGCTTCGATGGTCTCGAAGAGCCGTATAAACCCGTGATCCTCCTTGGGCGGGAAGAACTCGAAGGATACCGTCGGCGATCCGGTCGCGAGCATGTGGCGGATCTTCATTGCCGACCGCTCTCAGGCTATCACGGGAATATTCTGCCGACGGCGCGGGCGGAGACTACAGGCGGCCGCTGATTCCATCCAAGAATGCCCGCGAATCCACTCCCCAACCCGGAACGCCCTCGAAGCGGTCCCAGCACTGCAGTCGCAGAGATTCCCGGCCCTGCCGGTCCGGTCTCGGCCTTGCGGCCTTGCGCCGCGCTTGTTCCTAGCCTTGCTGTTGGTACGCTGAAGCAATGCGCGCCCCGGCGACACTGCTCAGCGGGAAGGCGCTGGAGCGGCTTGAGCGGCTCACGATTCGCTGGACCCAGTCCTTCCAGGGGAGGATCGGCGGTGACATCGTGTCACGCTACCCCGGTGTCGGCCACGAGTTTCTCGACCACCGCACCTTCCAGCGCGGCGATGACCTGCGCGCCGTCAACTGGCGAGCTTACATGCGCCTGGAGCGAATGTTCTTGAAGCTCTTCCGGTCGGAGCCGCGGATCCCCGTGCGCATCCTGATCGACACCAGCGAGTCGATGGCTGTCGGCGGAGAGGACGCTTCCGATTCCAAGTTCGCCTATGCCTGCCGCTTGGCTGCATCGCTGTGCTATGTCGGGTTGGTCCGCCTCGAGACCATCGTGCTGCAACCCTTCTCCGACACCCTCGCGGATTCGTTCCGCGCGCATGGCGGAAGACTGCGTTACGCGCAAGCGGCGGGATACATCTCGGGCCTCGAAACCGGCGGCGGGACAGCCTTCCAGCGGCCCGTGCGGGACTACCTGATGAAGTTCCCGGTGCCCGGGATCACATTCGTTCTCAGCGACTTCCTGGACAAAGCGGGAGACGAACTGCCGCTGGAGCACTTGGTCAACGAAGGCCATGAAGTTCACTTGCTGCAGATTGCCTCGCCCGCCGACCGCGAGCCCCCTTGGCGGGGCGAGCTGGAACTCTTCGACGCAGAGACGGATTCCGTGCTCCGGGTCAGCCTTGACGAGCGTTCGGCTCGCGAGTATCGCGACTCCTACGATGAGTTTTGCCTGTCGCTCGAGCGACACGCCAAGCGATCTGGCGCACAGTACCTGCACCTCTCCACCGTCCAGCCGATCGAGAGCGTGCTATTCCGGGACTTGCGGGCGACGCGCCAGGCCATCGGACGGCAATAGGCCATGGGACTGCTCAACCTCGCCTTGGCGCAGTTGCTGGGCATCTTCGCGCCGGTCGCCGGCCTGCTGGTCGCTCTGTATTTCTACGACCGGTCGCGCCGCAGGGTACTCGTGTCGACGCTACGCTTCTGGCCGAAGCGACCCGCTCCCGCGACGCGGCAGCGCCACAAACGCATTCAACATCCTCTGTCCCTGCTGCTGCAGTTGATCGCGCTGGGATTGCTGCTGCTCGCTATCGCAGACCCGCGTCCGGACGCCGTCGATGCCGCGTCGCAACGTCGCGTGATCGTGCTTGACACCTCGGCCTCGATGGCGCTGGCGGACAGCACGGGCGTCAGCTTGATGGACCAGGCCAAAGCCTTGGCCTTGGCCTATGTGGGCTCGGTGCGCGCCAGCGACCAACTGTTGCTGATCGAGGCGGATGGTTCGCCTATGGTGCGGGTTCCGTTCACGCAAGACCGCCAACGCCTGCGCGAGGGCATCTCCGCGGCTACGCCCAGTTTGACTCCGCTCGACATGCGAGCGGCATTCGACCTAGCCGACGGCACGCTCCGTCTGGCGCTCAATTCAGGCGGCGAGCCGCTTGCTGACCATCCCGGCGCGGGAGAGACGGTTTATGTTGGCCCGGGGCGATTCGAGGGCCAGCCGGTTCGCACGGGGATGTTGCCACGCGTCCGCTACTTGCAGACCGAGCCTCCTAGCGACTCGCTGGGAATCCTCTCGCTGCAGGCATCCGCCGACCTCGCCGAGCAGGGCCGATGGGACATCGCGCTCGAGGCACGCAACTATGCCTCTGAGAGCACAAGCGCGCGCATCGACTTCTTCTTCAATGATCGGCCCCTAGGCCATCGCAACCTGTCCGTACCGGCAGCAGGAGACGCGAGCTTGCAGTTCACCCTCCGAAGCCAGCATCCGGGCAGGCTAAGCGCGCAATTCGTCGAAGACGATGCCTACTCGCAGAACAACGCGGCGACCATTGCGATTCCCGCACCCAACCGCACCCGGGTCCAGATCCACGGAACATCCGAGCGGGAGTTCGGGCCGCTGCTCGCAGCCGGGGCCCGCATCGAGGCCGCCTACGTCGACTCGCCATCAGATCTGATACCGGACGCTATCCAAGTCTGGGCCAGCGGCGGCGAGGCCACATCCTCGCGCCGCGCAATCTACCTAGCTCCTCCGGGCACTCCTGCGCCGATTGCCGAAGCGGCTGCAGTCCGCAAGCGGCCCGTCGTGGAGTGGTCGGCCTCGCACCCGCTAGCAGAGGGCATCCGCGACCGCGACCTGATTCCTGACCGTGCGCGCGTGTTCACACCGCGGCCCGGCGACGATGTGGTCGCCAGCACATCTGACGGCCCCGTGATTGTGGCCCGGTCCAGCGACGAAGGCAAACTGGTGGCCTTCGGCTTCGACCTGACAGACCCGTCGGTCCGCGACCGCTTGTCCGCCCCCATGCTGTTCGCGAACGCGGTTTCCTGGCTGGACTCTTCCGCCTTCCGCGCCGAGTCGGTCGCGGCCCGGGGTCCGGGCTCGGTGACGATCGAAGCGCCCAACTCCGCCCCGCACCAGATCGCGGTGCGCACGGCGAAGGGGGCCAAGGTCCCATGGGTACTCTCCGATGGCGAAGTTCGCTTCTACGCCGACCAGCAGGACAGCTACCGCGTGACGACTGCTGACCACGATTTGACTCTCGTCTTGCAGCAGCCGCAGGTCCCAACCACCACTTGGGAGCCGCCCGAATCGATCTTGCGCGGAGTGCCGTCAGGACTAGCCGGAATCGGCGCATCGTGGGTTCCGTGGCCTTGGCTTGCTGCGCTCGGAGCATTGATCCTGCTCTACGACTGGATCCGCTTCGGACGTGGTCGGCGCCTGACCGCTGAGACGGTTCAGGCCACTTCGCTGGATGCATCGGAGGGCCGGCTGTGACGTTAGAGACTCACTGGCCGCTGCTGCTGCTATTTCCGCTGCTGGCATGGACCGCCCGCGAATGGGTGCACACTCCCAGGCGGCTCGGCCTGCTGACGAAGGCGCTCGCCCTGGCAGCCGTGTGCTTGGCGCTCTGCCGCCCCCAATGGCACATCTCCGAGACATATTCTGCGGTCGCGATCCTGAGCGACGCTTCCGCCAGCATCCCGGACGAGCAACGCGGCCAGCAGGAGGCATACCTGCAGCGCGCCAGGGCGGCGGGCCGAGGACACACGCTGCGGGAGCTGGAATTCGGCACGTTGCCCGTGAGGCAATTGCGCGATAGCGAAGCCAGCCGCTCGACGAACTTGGAAGCAGCTCTGCGCAATGCGCTCGGAGCCCTGCCCGCCGACCGCGTGCCCCGCCTGGTCCTGGTCAGCGACGGACGCGCCAGCGAAGGAGCGGTCGAACGGGCGGTCCACCAGGCTTGGAGTCGAAACGTCCCGGTCGACACATACGCGTTGGCGGGGCGCGCAGAACCAAGACTCCACCTGGCTGGCATGCGTATGCCCTCGCAAGCGTACGTCGGCGAGAGCATTCCGATTGAATTCGAGATTGAGAGCCCCGACGCTGTGCGCGCCAACCTCGAGCTGCGCGCGGACGGGCAACTGATCGGCAGTGAGCGGCTGGCCCTGCAAGCCGGCACGAGCGTGATCGTGGCAAGAGCCAAGATCGAGAGCCCTGGAGCGACGCTAGTGGAAGGCCAACTCACGAGCGCCGCCGAGGATGAGGTGCGATTTGCTGGCGCGGTTTCGATCCAAGAGCCGCGCGCTCTGCTGATTTCCTCCGACTCCGACGAGCAGAACGCTCCCCTGGCCGGGGTCCTGGTAGGAGCGGGATTCCAACTCGAGCGAGCACCTTCCGCAGCGGCGGTGCAGGCTGCCAACAGGCTGGAATACGACCTGGTGATCTGTTCGAACGAAGACTTCGAAGCCTGGCCTGAGGCCGTCAAGGAACGCCTCTCCGATTTTGTGCGCAGCGGCGGGGGGTTCCTCCTCATCGCGGGCGAGAAGAACCTCTACCGCGAGCGAACCGACGAGGAACCGGACGCATTGCAGTCCATGCTGCCGGCGACACTCGCCCCGCCGCGCACGCCCGAAGGCACGGCTGTGGTCTTGGTCGTGGACAAGTCCTCGTCAATGGAGGGCAAGAAGATGCAACTGGCGCGGCAATCGGCGCTGGGCGTGGTCGAGAACCTCCGCAAGATTGACAGCGTGGGAGTGCTGGCCTTTGACAATTCCTTCGAGTGGGCAGCGCCCCTGCAACGTAACGAAACGCCAGACGAAACCCAGCGCATGATCAGCGGAATCGTGGCGGATGGCGGCACGCAGATCGCGCCCGCTCTGGGCGAAGCCTACAGGATCATCCAACCCCAACAGGCGGTGTATAAGCACATCTTGCTGTTGACAGACGGCATTTCTGAGGAGGGAGACAGCATTGCCCTGGCGCGCGAAGCTGCCGCCAACGAGGTCACCATCTCCACGATCGGCCTCGGGCAAGATGTCAACCGCTCTTACCTTGAGCGCGTCGCGCGCAGCGCCGAGGGGCAGTCCTACTTCCTGATCGATATCTCCGCACTCGAGCAAATCGTGCTCAAGGACGTGATGGAGCATACCGGCACTTCCGTCACGGAACGGGAGTTCGTGCCGTTCGCAGAGCGAGACTTCGAGGTTCTCGAGGGCTTGGACTTGACGGAGCCGGGGCCGCTGCTGGGCTGGGTAAAGTTCGAGGTCAAGTTGGCGGCGGATACGATCCTGCACGCCGCGGAAGAGGATCCGTTGTTCGCTCGCTGGCAATTCGGCCTCGGACGCTCGGCTGTGTTCACCTCCGATGCCAAGGATCGCTGGGCGACTAATTGGGTCGCGTGGGAGGGGTTCGACACGTTCTGGTCGAACTCGCTGCGAGACCTCTTGCCGCGGGCCGCGCGCACAGCGGTCCAGACCGAGTACGACGCGAGCGGCGATGAAGTCGTGGTGCGCTTCAGCCCGTCCCAAGACGACACCCCTGCTGAATTGCCGGATCTTTATGCGCTAGGCCCCGACGGCTACAGGCATGTCACCAAGCCGGAGCCGTCGGGCGGCGGATTCGAGGCGCGCTTCCCGTCCGAGGGCCTCTACGGACTGTTCCGCATCCGGCCCGCGGAAAGCTCTCACACATTTCCAGAAGCCGCGCACTATCGCCAGAACTCCGAACTGAGCCGATACGGCTCAGACGCTCACTTGCTGCAGACTATCGCCAACGCGACGGGCGGGCGCACAAATCCCGCCCCCGAGGACCTGTTCGCCACAGGAGGCCGGACGGTTGATCGCTGGATGGATCTCTGGCCGGGCTTGCTGGTTCTGGCGATCTTCTTGAACTTGGTCGAATTGCTGGCTCGCAAGGGATGGCTGCCGGTATTGGGGCGCTGGGCCTAAGAGCGAATTGGGATTCAAGTTTGAACCGCGCTGCAATCATTCTTGGTCGTTAGCAGAAGTTAACGTCGTGCCTGGCATCGCCGCTGAACGATCGGTGCGCACTTGGCGAACGCAGCGGACCCGTAGTGGAACGAAGAGGAGTCGCAAAGCGGTCGCGTGCTTAATGCCAAGAAGCAACATGCTAACTGTCACTCCGATCCATCTACGAGAGCAAGACCTGAAGATCTCGTCGACGAATCTCTAGTAGCGCCGTAGCCCATCACCTACTAACGATTGACGAGTCACTCAGGATGGGGCTTCTATCTCAGCTCCCAAGATCAAATCGTCCCAATTCGGCTTCTCAGGTTCGGACAAACATTTCAGGATCCCTTCGCGGCACACGTCCTGCGCACGGGCAAGTAGTCTTCGATTTGATTCAGTGTCCTCTATATCACCCGCATGTACAGCTTTCGATGAACGATCATATGCGGTACGAAGCAATTCGTAGTAGTCACGCCGTTCCTCAAGATTCCTACCCAAGTGCCAAGCACCGGTGATGGCGAGACGGAAACGCATCTCGCCGGCGCGCGCTTTCAGGTACAGCGACTCCAAGGCGATTCGAATCTCGATAAACCGATCCACGAAAATTGTCTCTTCGCTCTTCGAGTTGATCCAACGATGGATTGCGGTACTAAGACCTCGTCGCGATTTGACCTCGGCGTTCATCAAGGCAAGGAGTTCACGCGCTTGGCACAATTGCTTCTGTGACAAACGAGCTTGGAGCCATTGGTGCGGAACATAGGCAGACGCCCTACCCCAACCTGCCACCCGATTGAAATGCCTGAGATCACCATAGAATCCCCAGCTGCCCCTGCAGCGGATGGCGTGATTGCAGGCAAGTGACAAAGCCTCGCAGAATGTATCGATAGAGAACTCCGGAATGTGGCTAACCTTCCGGCTGCGTTGAACATTCTCCCACGGTATTCCACTGCTAGATGGCCGGTAGAAAGCTGGACTAGCCTCGCAATCCACGGATAATAGGGTGCTTCCGAGTAGTTCCACATAACTATCGGCAGAGCCAAGCATGGATGGGGGAGCATGCTGGTAGGGCATCAGCTCGCTTGATGATTTCGGCAGTTGTTCGATTCGCAACCCGCCCTCCAAGACGAGCGGGTGATCCACTTTGACTCCCGTGAGCAGCGCTTTGGTCTGGTATTGCAACGGCCCTCCGTCAATCCACCCGAAGAGCATTCCGATCGCATCCTTCGGGCCAAGAGTCGCCCCGGCAGTGACCACTTCCTTGGCAAAGTCGGTGAGCGAGCAATCAAGAAACCCGCCCATCAGATCGACCAGCCCGTTTCCAATAGATCCTGTTTCCGGATTCACGAAACGAACCATGACCCGACCGAGCTCATTCGACAACTCCCTTAGAGCGTCGTCTGGAACAACGGTTTGAACGAGAGGTGCTCGCGGGTCGAGGAGCAAGGTACCCTGCTCGTGCATGCTGCGCATCTGTTCGGCACTGAATGCACCATAACGGCCTGCGTCGAAACGTGTGTGGAGAAGAGTTCGCTCCAATAGGTCTATCAGTTCGTCCTTGTCCGGTCTAGTTTCCATCCAGACATCCGTTCACAAAATAAAGACTCAGACGAACGCCGCAAGTTATCTGGATCGGTCCCGAACCCGAACCTCCTCGGAGAGGGGACGACGAGGGGATGGTGTAACAACAACACGAAAGCTAGGGGATCCATTCAAGAAACGAGATGGCTTGCCATCGTGGGGTCCGCTAATGACAGAACGGCCCTGCCAAGCCCACTCTCGCTCCAACGCTCTGAGGATGGCAAGGCGCATCACAACCGGAACCTTGTCTTCATTGAGGTAAACATTGACGAGAACATTTTCTTGGCTCATGATCTACCCCTTCGTCTTAATTATATACCACGTGCTACACGGTGCCTTCATCCATACGGAGTCGGGGCCGCCTGCCGCCTCGTGATTCAGTTGCAGGCCTGTGGTTGCGGTCTGACTCATCGAAGGGCCAGGCCAATTGCTCGAGCATGACGCATGCGATGGACAGATTGTCCATATGCCGAGGGTTGACTAGAAAGCGGCCCAGCGTCGGCTTGTTGTGTTCGGGAGATCCCGTATCGTCGTGGAATCGTCGATCCAGGTCCGATACCTGCCAGAACCCATGGCCCGCAATCCATGATCGACACACAATGCCACTGCTATCCTTGGACCATATGGCGATCCGCATGTATTCCACTCAGTGGTGCTCGGACTGCTGGCGGGCCAAGAACTTCCTCCGCGAACAAGGCATCCAATTCACGGAGATCGACATCGAGAACGACGACAGCGCCGCAGCACTGGTCATGCGGCAAAATGACGGAAAGCGACGTGTGCCCACCTTCGACATCGATGGCGCATTCTATGGCAATCCGAACATCCCGGAACTTGCGCGCATCCTCGGCGTCGCCATCTGAGTAGCGCACGTTGCCAGCCTTGCCTGATGCCGCCTGCCGCGCCAGACATTCGCGCTACCAGCGCAGTTGCTGAGCGCACGACTCCGCCGGCCCGCAGCGCGTTTCTGCGCTTCGTCCATTTGCAGTGCCTGCGCCGCACGCAGAAAACGGCGGATCTGTTGGCAGTGGTGCGCTCCGACCCAAGCCCATCCGCGGTACATGACCTGCGCGTGGCGGCGCGGCGCCTCGTCTCCGCGCTGGACTGCTTCTCGACGGTGTTGAACACAGGTCGGGCAGCCGGCATCCGCAAGCGGCTGAAGGGAATCCTTTCAGCCGCCCGCCCGGTGCGCGAATTGGACGTTGCGCTCGAACACGTCTCTGCGGCTGGGATGAGTTTCGAATGCCCGCTCGCAACTGCTCTGCGCTTGAGGCGCGACACAGCGGCGGGGAGCCTGGGCGAGCAGTTACGGCGCAAGCGATATCAGCACCTCACACGGCGATGGTTAAGCACTGCCGGCGACGCTGAGACTGCAACCGAAAGGGACAGCCTCGAAGCGACTGCGACGAGCGGGATGGCCTCAACCCAGTTGCCACGGATACCTGACGAATCTTGTGCCTCGAACGCCAGCCGAGTGCTGCCCTTGCTAGCAGCTCAATACTTCCACCAAGGCCGCACGGCTTGCGCCGAAGGTGCAAGCCAAGAGGCACTACACTCGTTTCGCCTTGATGGCAAGCGGCTGCGCTATTGCTTGGAAATCTTCCGCGACCAGTACGGTCCGTCGCTGGACGCGCGGATCAAAACGCTGCGAGACATCCAGCGACAACTTGGGATTCTGAGCGACTGCGAAACAAACGCCCGGTTGCTGCGTTCCGCTGGAATGCCACGCGACGCGGCCTCAGAGGGGCTGCTCACGATCTTGCGTCAACGTCAGGAAGATGCGACGGAGTCGTTCCTTGCGGATTGGAAGGCTCACCTGGGCACTTTGGAGGTTGAACGAGACTGGAGAGACTACCTCGCCCTGAGTTCGGAGGAGACATCCTCCATTTGCGGGGGCTCCCCGGAAATGGGCTGATCGAGAGACTGCCGGGCTAACGACTGGCGGCACCGGCGTGAGCGGGCAGCACCGTGTGTGTGCCCGTCACTGGGGCAACCAAGTAGCGGACTTCGAATAGGCTCAACCCCTAGTACTCCGTACCTTTTTTCTGCGACATCGGAACGATGCCAAACAATTTCGCAAAAATTTCTATCTATGATAGTTTAATATTCGTACAAATGAGTTCTACATTGGAACTATGGCGACCGCTCACCTCCAATATCAAGGCGTCCCCTCATCACGGCAGTTCTTTGAAGAGCAAACCGACCTGTCCGCAACCAAGGCACGGATCGTCAGCAAGTATTTTGATGCATGGGCATCGGTCATGGCCCGGGTCGTCGCGCAACGGCCTGACAAACGAATCGCCTACATCGATCTGTTCGCTGGACCTGGCAAGTACAGCGACGGGCAACTCTCGACGCCGCTCCTTGTGCTCCAACGCGCGATCAAACAACCTCGCATTGCGGCTTCTCTAGTTGCGTACTTCAACGATGGCAATCAAGAGCACGCTCGTGAGCTTAGACGAAACATCAATCAGTTTCCGAATATTCAGCAACTTGACCACGCGCCGAAGGTCACCTCGCTTGAGATCAACGAGGATTTCGTCAACCAGTTCAAGCAGAGGACGCTCCCACCCTCTTTCACCTTCATCGATCCGTTCGGATACAAGGAACTGTCGCTGCAGCTCGTCGAGAGCGTGATCAGCGATTGGGGCTGTGATTGTGTATTCTTCTTCAACTATTCGCGCGTCAACGCGGCCTTCACTAACTCCACCCAGCGGAGAAACATCGACCCGCTCTTCGGAAAACACAGAGCCGCCGCATTGCGCAAGAGGCTGCCAAGCTTGAATCCAAAGCTCCGGCAAGCGACGATACTTGAGGCTCTGGTCGGTGTGATCAAGCAGCTACAGCCAAAGACGTATGTCCTTCCCTTCGTCTTCGAGAGTAGCGCTGCTGAGCGGACATCGCACATGCTCATATTCGTCTCGAAGCACTTCAAGGGCTACTCGATCATGAAAGACATCATGGCCAAAGAAAGCTCGACTGCTGAACAGGAGGTTCCTTCGTTCACCTACTCGTCGGCGGACGCATCGACACCATACCTGCTGCCATTCACTCGGCCATTGAGCAATCTCCGTGCGAGCCTGCTCAAGCAGTTCGCCGGTCAGGAACGAACCCTGAAGCAGATCTATGAGGCACACAGTCCAGACACTCCCTTCGTAGAGAAGAACTACCGGGATGTACTTAGGCAACTCGAGCGGGAAAGTGTCGTCGCTGCACGTTCAACGAGCGGCCACCGAAAACCTGGCACGTATCCCAATCATGTGTTGGTCAAGTTTCCAGTAGGTGGGAATCATGGCAACTAACTCATCAATCGAATGGACCGAGTCTACTTGGAATCCTGTTGCCGGCTGTACGGTCGTCTCGCCGGGGTGTGTCAATTGCTACGCCATGCGTCTCGCACGCCGCCTCGAAGCAATGGGGCAATCCAAGTACGCGGGCCTCACGCGCTCGACCCGCGGTCGTGCCATGTGGAACGGTCGAATTCACCTTGATGAACAGAGCCTTTCCCTACCGGCCAAATGGAGTGTCGGACGGATGATCTTCGTCAATTCGATGTCGGACCTGTTTCATCAGTCCGTGCCGCTGGAGTATATCCAACGCGTCTTCGAGACAATGCGAGGGACGCGCCAGCACACTTACCAGATCCTCACCAAGCGGGCCGCTAGGTTGGAGGAACTGGAAAATGCCATCGACTGGCCCGCGAATGTTTGGATGGGGGTAAGCGTGGAGAGTGCGGACTATCGGTTCCGGATCGACCACCTGCGTCGCACTGGAGCAAACGTGAAGTTCCTGAGCCTCGAACCCCTGCTTGGGCCCTTGGATCGTCTGGACCTGAACGATATCGATTGGGTCATTGCCGGTGGCGAGAGTGGCCCCGGATCACGACCAGTCAATCCAGACTGGGTACGGTCCATCCGAGATCAGTGTGTCACCTCTGGGGTCACTTTTCATTTCAAGCAGTGGGGAGGGCCGAACAAGAAAAAGACGGGACGCTCGCTAGACGGCCGAACTTGGGATCAATTTCCGCTGACTCCTGCGGCGACCGCCACCTAACTGAAGTATCGGCCTCCTTCCTCGAAAGACACCCCTACCCCATGTCCCTCGTTACGGCGTCAGAGCGATGCGACGGAATCGTTCCTCTTGTATCAGAGGGATCACTGCTGCGACACTCTAGAGCCTGAAGACGACTTCAACCTGAGTCCAGACCGCACATTCTCAGCGCAATCAGGCGCCTTTTGACACAAACATGGTTTGTAGAGTACGTTTGGAATCTGGTGGTTGCGGGGCTCCGAAACAGGCTTTCAGGCATTCGGCGCTTTCCTAGGGCCGTTGCACCGACACATGCTGACTGGAAACAGCTCAAGCTCCAGCCGCCGAATCATTCCGGGACTGGCCTTCGTGGTGCTGGGTATCGCGCTCTTCCACCCGGGCGCGCCGCGACTTGCGGCCCAGGCTGGTGCGACCACCGGCGTCATTCGCGGTACCGTTCGTGATCCAGCGGGCAACGCATTGCCCGGCGCTACGGTCGCTGTTCAACACTGGCAGACAGACCTGCTGACCAGCGTCGAGACCTCTTCGTCCGGGACCTTTGTTCGTGCCCTGCTGCCTCCCGGCACCTACGATCTCACCGTCACGGCGCCGGCCCCCGGCTTCAGCACCGAACGCATCGAGGGTGTTGTGTTGCGGGTTGGCGAAGCGCTCGATGTAGCGGTCGACCTCCGGCTGGTGACAACCGAGACCGTCACCGTGGTCAGCGAGCTGCCGCCGACGCTTGACGCCGCTGATGTCACGAGCTCGCAGCGCATGCAGGAGGATGTTGTCTACGGGCTCCCGAGCAATGGCCGCAACTTCATGAACATGACCCTGCTCACGCCCGGTACCGCGATTTCTCAAGGACCGGATGGCGACGAGCTCAACATCAGCGGCCAGCGAGGCATTTTCAATAACTTCATCGTCGACGGTGCGGACTTCAACAACCCTTTCTTCGGGGAGCAGCGCGGCGGCCAGCGGCCGGCATTCACGTTCAACCAAGACGCCATCGAGGAATTCGTAGTGGTCAATCAGGGTGCCACCGCCGAGTTCGGGCGCTCCGCGGGGGGCTTTGTCAACGTGATTACCAAGTCGGGGACCAATGAGCTTACCGGCACGGCTCACTACTTCGGGCAATGGGACGAGATTGCCGCCCCGTTCCCCGAAGCGCGCGGGGGCGGCCGACCCGAATTCTACCGGAATCAGGCTGGCGCGACGTTGGGCGGCCCGGGCGTGCGGGACCGCCTGTTCTACTTTCTGGCCTATGACCAGCAGAGCGGGGCGGAGACCAAGCAGAAGACCCGCCGTGTAAAGAATCCGGCGAACCTGCAGGCGCTCGAGGGATTCCTGCAGACGCGTTGGCCAGGCCTGTTCGACGACGAGTTCGGCCCGATCCGTCGCACCGACGACGCTCGGGCACTGCTAGCCAAGCTTGACCTGAACGTCAACGATCGGCACCAAGCCTCGCTCAAGTACAACTACACTTGGTCAGAGCAGTTGAACGGGACTTTTGACGTCGATTCTTGGGGTGCATCGGCGAACGGAATCGAGCGGGACCACTCGTACGCGGTCAACGGAAGTCTTCGCTCGCTGCTAACCAACGCCTTGTCCAACGAGCTCCGCGTGCAGGCGGCACGCGAGGACCGGCCGCGCTGGTATGAGGGGCCGCTGGTTCCCGGGGCGCACTTGCCGGGACCGCCTCAGTTCGCCGAACTGGGCGGGCGCCCGTTTCCGGATATCGGGATGGACTTCGACGACGGCTTCCGCATCGGGCTGCCATACTTCCTGCCGATCAAGCCGGGATTCGATACGCGCCTGCAGGTAGTTGACAACGTTTCGTTTGCAACGGGAGCCCACCTCCTGAAGGTCGGCGCGGAATACAACCAGACCCGTGTCGAGCAGCAATTCATCGGATTCGCAAACAGCCGCTACATATTTGATTCGGTCCCGGGCTTCATGGGCTTCGTCACGCACGGTGAAAGGTATGTCACCTGCACCGACGGGTCCGGCAGCCCCCTCGGAACCTGCCCGCCCGGCTCCTCGGTCAGCGGGCCCGTGCTGCTCTACCTGCAGTCCGCGACTGCCGCCGGCGTCCCGGCCGAGAGCCTCGGGCATCAGGAGTTTGGTGTCCGCGAGCTCGGCCTGTTCGTGCAGGATTCATGGCATCCCCACAAGCGCGTAACTCTGGACCTCGGACTGCGTTGGGACGGCACATGGCACCCGGACGTATTCGTCGAGCCCGGCGACACGTTTTTCGCACCCTATCTCGACGATCCGCGGTTCCCTTCCAACGGCCGCATTCCGGATGACCTCGACAATCTCCAGCCGCGCCTAGGGTTGGCGTGGGACCTCGGCGGCGATGGCCGCACCGTGCTGCGCACCAACGCCGGGTCGTATGTCGCAAGGATTCCGATGCTGGTGTTCGCCCAGCACCGGTCGACCAATGGCGCGTTCCAGCAGACTCTCTTCCGTAGCAGCGCGGCACCGGAGCTCGGTCCCGTCCCGGCCATCGAGAGCCAGATCGATGCCTCGCAAACTGCCCCATTCCTGCCCGACATTCAAGTCGCCGACCGCGATCTGGAGCTGCCTCGAACCTGGTCGTTCAGGGTCGGCGTCGAACGTGACGTCGGACACGGGGTTGCTGCCAGCGCCGGATACATCCAAGCGCGGACCGACCACCTATTCCGCTTCGTAAACCGGAACGACGCAGCCTTCGGGACGCCATTCGGGATCGGAACGCACCCATCCGGCGGCGGTATCAACACCCTCACGGTTGCCGAGAGCAGCGCTAAGTCGCGCTACCACGCATTCACGGCCGGGCTGCGCGGGCGAGGTAGCATTCGGGGGCGCCCGGTCACGTTCCAAGCGCACTACACTCTGGCGTTCGATCGATCCGACGACGATAACGAGCGCGATCCATTTACGTTTCGCTACGCCGACGCCGGAAATCTCGCGCCGGAGTTCGGCTGGTCTGACCGGGACCGGCGGCACCAAGTCAGCGGCTACTTCCTTGCCACTCTTGTCAAGGGGGTCCAGCTGAACCACGTCGTCCGTTACTTGTCACCGTCCCCCGTGTCCGAGCGGTGCTCGAACCGGGGTGCGCGGGCGGCACTGCCCGCAGACAGGATCTGCGCGGACGGGTCGATCCTGCGACGCAACACACTGCGGCGGGAGAACGAGTTCTTCACTTGGGACGTCCGGATTTCGAAGCGATTCGCGCTCGGCGATCACGCCTTCCTCGAGCCTGTCTTGGAGGTATTCAACCTGACGAATTCGGACAACTTCGTCGACCCCGCAGTCGGGTCGCTCCTGTTCAACTTCGACGGGTCGCTGCGAAGCGGGCTCGGCGACACGCGGCGCGGACAAGTAGGGCTCCGAGTGCAATTCTGAACTGCTACGGCAATCTCCTTTCCCCGTTACTGGCGGTTCAGATAGATCCGAATGATTCAATGGGCTGTTACACAACCGGGATCAATCGTCAGCCAGCACAGACTACACCCAGAAATAGCTCGATGAATTGGTCCGCATTCACTGCCGTGGCGACCATTGCGGGTACTGTCTCAGCCGAAGTACCGTCCCTATCGACTAGCATCATGCCCCTCATTAACCCTGGCGTGTCGACAACATCACACGGAAGACACTCAGTGCTTACAAGAGTTGGATCAATCGCCACGCCCACAGCCAAGGGGTCGTGCATGACGCAAGCATGCCTGCCGCTTTCCTTGCGACCGAACTCGAAATAGGGTCGGCTGACATCCGCGAGGAAGGAGCGCAGCCGTTCAGGCCGAGCTGCCGCCAGACGCTGCCGGAACAATTCTTCGTGCAGAAGGGTCTCGCGGGTCACGTTCAGGCCTACCAATGTCGTCGGAAGTCCTGCCCGTACCACAGCCTTGGCTGCCACCGCATCGGAAAAGAAGTTGAACTCCGCCCTTGGCGTGGCGTTGCCCTTCCCGTCGTCGGTTCCGCCCATCACAACAAGTTGGCCAATACCGGACATCGCCTCGGGGTCTCGTTCGATCGCCTTGGCGACGTTGGTAAGCGGTCCTAGCGCAATGATCGTGAGATCCTTGCCATGCTGACGAGCCAGGTCGACCATCACTCGGGTTGCGTGGCGGTCACTCGTGGCAAGTTGGCGCACGGGATACTTGGGAGTGATCCCTCCCAAGCCGTCATCCCCGTGGACGTGGCCAGCGCGAGCGACCTTCCCGCTCAGGGGGCGGGCGTGGCCCTCAAATACATGCGGAAGCGTTGGAGGACCGACAGCCTCCAGAATCCGCAGGGCATTCGCCGTGCAGGCCGCTAGCGGCACATTGCCTGCGACCACGGTGATCGCCCTCACGTCAAGCGCGGTGGAACGCAGAGCTAAGACCAGAGCGAGGGCGTCGTCGAGCCCCGGATCTGTGTCGATGACCACGGGCTTGCGGGACTCGTTTCCGTTTGGGCGGCTCGCCGACACTGTGATTCCGGAACTAGGACGCGGCTCAGCGCACCCATGTTGGCGCCTCCAATCCATTCTTGCAGGCACACGGCGGGGGCGCTGCCAATGTGAACCCGGCCCGACTCCGGTCGCTATCGATCGGCCGGCCTACTGCTGGACCTGCGCGTAGTGGAACTCGAGGATGGGCGCGTAGACCGGCTTGAGGAAGAACGCGAGGCCCCGGAGGACGACGAGCGACTGCCCCCAGAGGACGGCCTAGTGCTGGTGGACGACGAAGACCTCGGTCCGGTCCGGCTGCTGCGGCTCGACGATGTCGCTCCTACTGTTGGACGGCGATAGCTGGGGGTCGAGCGCTGGGTGCGCGTAGCGCCGACACCGGGCGGGGAGGAACTCCGGCCAGTGGATCTGCTGCTTCCCGTTTCGAACAACCCGCCCCGGCTCGAAGATCGAGGGCTCGCTCGGCTCGGCGTTCGTGACTGCGAACCCACGCCAGATGGCGAAGTCCGCCGAGACGGCGAGGATGTGCTCGAACCGATCCGGCTGCTGCGACTAGACGACGTAGCTCCAACCGTTGGACGGCGATAGCTGGGCGCGGAGCGCTGGCTAGGCGAAGCGCCCACACGGCTGCCGCCGCGCGAAGACCCAGGTGTAATCCGACTTTGGGTTCGAGTTTGGAATGTGGGACTCGCCGACGAACCAGCTCCCTGCCTCGCACCTCGATTCCCGCTCGTTGTCCCAGCCGTGGAGCCAATGCGCTGGCTTGGCGAAGTACCGGAACGATTGATAGAAGAGCGTGATCGCGGCGCGGACGGAGCGGAGACCGTGCGCGATCCGCTCCCGCTGGTAGACCTTGTGCTGCGTGGCTGCGTCCGAGCGGAGCTGCTTCCAGTGGTCGGAGATGCGCCCAAGCGGCCACTCGAGCTTGCCCCGACACGCTGTTGGGATGTTCCAATCGTCGTTCGGCCGTAGCCTCCGACACCGACCCGAGAGCCGCTTCGGGGCGCAAATACCGGCCCCTGCACCCCTCTAGAAGGTGTGGTCGCGGATCCAGGACTCGATACGGAGGCAGGCACCCGGACCGAAGGCGAGCTGCGGGTCGCCGATGGACCCGGGGGAGCACCAACTCTGGGTGTCCCTACGGGCGTCACAGCGGTGCCGAGCCGCTGACCTGAACCAGTCGCGGGGACGCGGGTGGAAGTTCGGGTATTAGTGGCCACACCGCCGCGAACAGCAGGACTGGCAGTGGGTGCTGGCGCCGACTTGGTGCTCGATGTACTGAGCGGCTGGCCCCGAATTGCGGTCGCCCTAGATGCGGTTGCAGGCTGGTCTCGCACAACGGAGCCCTGGACGGACGTGGCCGCAGTGCCGCGACGCTGAGATTGCAGCGGGGGGTTGGGCGGACTCACTGCGGGCTCGCGTGCGGTCGTAGGCGGACTGGCCGTACGCACTTGGCGCACTGCGTTCGCCCGAGCGGCACCAGCACGTGTGTTGGTGTTGGACGCAGGCGCAGCGGCCCGTGAGCCGTAACGGCGTTGAAAGTCGCTTACCGACGAACGCAAGAACGTGCGCTGATCATCAAACGACACTCTCGCCGTGCCATCGCGGAGTTGCGACACCGATGCGCGGTTCCAATCCCGAGGCGCGGCCACTCGGACCCTGCTCGACGAGGCAGGCAACACTCGGCCTTGACTGGCACGGCTTGGCACCACTGGCAGCGGGCCTCGAATCGCGACACCGCGAGCCGACTGCGACAAGCGCATTCCCCGCGGCGTATTGGCTCCCGCAGCGCCAAACTGATCGGTGCCCAGGTAGGACACGGCAGACACCCCGGAACCACCGCGGGCGTAGCGGTAGTTGTTGGTGATGTTGACACTGTTGTCGACGACGATCGTGTTGGTGACCGCCGACCGCCCCCGTACGAATCCGTAGATCGAGCGACCGTACCAAGGTCGGTACACTTCGCCCGGAGCCAACGGCACCCAAGCGATGCGATCAAACGTGGCGCTGTGAATGGCCGCCCCGATGAACGATACGAGTGCGGGCCGCCAGATATGGCGCAGGCGAGGCGTCCCCGGATACCAGCCCCAGCCGTATATCGGGTGATGGTGCCAGCGCCCCCAGTGCGAAGTAGCCCAGCCCCATGGTTCGTAAGCCACCCAGTTCCAGCCGTAGTAGTCGATCCAAGTCCAGTGGCCGTGACGGTAGGGCACCCATGTCACCGGAACCCTGGGGAACCAGCAGTGGCCCACCGACGGGACGAGGCGCCACGAGCCGTGATCGTCAAACGTGTCAACTCCGTAGATGTTCCGGCTGACATAGCGGTAAGCGCTCGAACGGCGCAATTCGCGATCGCGATTCGAGGCCCATCTGTCGAACCCGTCCCGGTTGCTGGCCTTGGCCACCTCGAATTCCATTCCGGAGGATCCTTGCCAAAGTCTCATGGCCTTGCCCGCTGTCAGGCTGCTCGTGCTGTGCTCCATCGCGATTTCTGTCTTGCCCTCGCGGACTTCGATGACCGTGGAATCGGCTCCAACGTGAATCCGATATCGGCCCTTTTGCTGCGGGCGAACGGCCGCGAAGGGAGTCTCGATGTCGATGTCCGCAGGGGAATCGGGCAGCTCGCTGTACAACACCGTGCCGTGGATCACACGCAAGCGAAACACCTTTTCGCTAAGTTCGACGAACTGGGCCTCGCTCTCGCCCACGATGCGGACAAAGTTACCGGGCGAGAGTTGGACCTCAGCCCTCGACGCTCCGGTTGTGCGAACTGAATCGCCCTCGACGATGGGCGAGTTCACCGTGGTTGCGATCCAGTCGCCGGAATCGCCCCGCCGCGTAGCCACGTCGCCGTTGACCACGCTCACTCGGGCAACGCCCAAGTCAGTACTTGCTGTCTGCGGGCCGGCTAGCGCCGCCACAGGACAGAGAGCTACACACGCCAGCAGCAACGCGATGACAGTCTTTGATTGCATTGGAGCGAACCTCCTCGACAGGGATTGACGCGCGTTCTTAGATGCGCGTCCCTTCAATTCGGTTCCAGATTCGTCTTGACAAATCCTTGACCTCGCTGGTGAACGCAGGCGAATGCTCCAACTCAACACCGGAACGGCGCGAGAATCGCCGCCACGATCAATGCCATAATCTTCGCCAGTGAAACGAGCAATAGCGCTATTGATGGTCTGGTCTGCAAGCTTGGCTGCCCAAGGCGGGTACGACCTTGTTATCCGCAACGGGCGGGTCATCGATCCCGAATCGGGCCTCGACGCTGTACGGAACATAGGGATCGTCGCGGGTCGCGTGGTTGCTGTGAGCGAAGCCGCGCTGGAGGGAGAGCGCACTCTGGAAGCGACCGGAATGGTGGTGTCGCCAGGATTCATCGACCTGCACCAGCACGGGCAGAGCCTCGAGAACTACGCCGCCCAAGTCCGCGACGGGATCACAACGGCACTGGAGCTTGAGATCGGCGTGGAAGACATCGAGTCTTGGTACCAAGACCGTCACGGCAAGGCATTGCTGAACTACGGCGCCAGCATCTCCCACCCCTACTCGCGCCAGCTTGCCATGCTTGGGCACAATCCAGGATTGTCCGGCGAGTCGCTCGCGACGGCTGTCACCGCCCAGCAGATGGCGATGCTAACCAGGCGCATCGAGCGCGGCCTTGATCAGGGTGCGCTGGCGGTTGGTTTCGGACTGGCCTACACGCCAGGTGCCACCAAGGACGAGATCGTGGAAATGTTCCGCATCGCGACCCGCTATGGGGCGAGTTGCCACGTGCATATGCGCACAGACCTGACGAGCTTCGCAAATCTAGAAGAAGTGATATCCGCTGCGCGGGCAACTGGCGCCCAGGCCCACGTGGTGCATCTCAACAGCAGCGCCAGAGACCGCGTCTCTGAGTACCTCGCTCTTATCGAGAGGGCCCAGGCCCGAGGCGTGGACATCACCACCGAAGCCTATCCGTACAATCGCGGCTCAACCCTCATCCAGTCGCACCTCTTCAATCAGTGGCAGGACTACACGGACGAGGAACTAGCGCAATTCATCTGGGTGCGGACTGGCGAGACGCTCACGCGTGAGACGTTCCCGGAAAGGCGCCGGGTCGGCGGCACGATCATCATGCCGCCCTTGTACAGCGAGAACAGCGTGCGGAAGGCCATTGCGAATCCGCTGGTCATGATCGCCAGCGACGGAATGTGGCTTAGCGGCGGCAGGGCTCACCCGAGGTCGTTCGGGACGTTCTCCCGGGTGTTGGGAAGATTCGTTCGGGAGCAACAGGCACTGACCTTGACAGAAGCCTTGCGCAAGATGACCGTGATGCCGGCAAAGCGCTTGGAGAAGCGTCTCCCCGAAATGCGGAACAAGGGCCGCATCCGAGCGGGGGCAGCCGCCGACATCGTGGTGTTCGATCCGCAGACTGTCATCGATCGCGGAACCTATGCAGATCCGGCACGGAGCCCGCAAGGCATCCGGCACGTTATCGTGAACGGCACGCCCGTCTTGGTCGACGGCCAACTGCTTGACAGTGCCAGGCCTGGTCGAGCGGTGCGGGCCAAGCGCTCTTACCCGTTCGCACCGGGAACTACTTGGAGCCGCCCGGGACAATAAGGCGGCGTCGATACAGAGCTCTCGGTCAGGCCGGACCGATCGTCTATCTGACGGCCTGCACGGCTGATCCGCGGAAGCGCGTTGTTCAGTGTCCCTGCCCGGTTCTCGCTTCCAACCACCAGTGCAGCACGTTGGTCTTGTTTCTTTCGTACGCGTGCGACGCCTGTATCAGCAGGCGTTTCCGACTGTACGACTTCGACGAACCGACCACGATGCTGTTCGAGTACGCTCCCAAGCCTGCCTCGCGCCTCCTCAGATACACGCCGTCATCCCAAACGAGGCCGTCTCGCGAAGAATACAGCACCATGTGACCTTTTTCCTCGCCGAAACTCCCGCTCCGTCCATGCATGAAGTAGCAGCCGTTCAACGAGACCATCTGAGGATTTCGGATCTTCTTCCGAAACCGCGCGGTCTTCGCTGCAGACCATGTGCGTCCGCCATCGTCGCTTACCACGTAGTCGAGCGCTTGCTCATCGTTCCTGTTGTAGATGTAGACGGCGATGCTTCCGGAGTCCAGCATCCCCATGGTCCCGTACGATTTCCCGGAGGTGTCGAACGGAAGCTCGCTCCGTTTGGTGAAGGTGCGGCCGCCATCGCCGCTTGCGTACAGCTCATAAACGTGTTGCTTCTGGTTGCCTAGGAAACTAATCGTGTTGTCGTTCGCGAAGTGAAGCGCGAGGATCTCGCCGTTGTGGTTCCGTGCATCGTAGACCCTGCCCCGCTTGTCGCCCAGTTCCGCCGCCTCGCTCCACGTGCGGCCCCCATCGGCGCTAATGACATACGTCGGCGTCTGAAAGTGCGACCACACCTTGCTGGTCGAGATGTCGCACACCAGGAAGAAGAGGACTATCTCACCCTTGTCGGTCAGGACGGCCTTCTCGGCGAAGGCAGCAAGTTGCTTGGCGCTCGCACCTCCCGCCTGCCCTGCGTCCAGCAGGTTCTTCGAATAGGCAACGATGTTCCGACCGCCCCACGTCTCACCGCCGTCTTCAGAGCGCTTGTACTCCATCCATCCCACAGCGGAGTGCCCGCCGCTGTCGTCGGAGCAGTTCGGATAGAAGGCGAGGATCTTGCCGTCCTGATACTCGACCAGCGCGTGCCCGAGGTGCCCGCTTCTTCCCGTCCGGGAGTGATCAACAAAGAGGATCCCATCGTTCGGCGGGTTCTTCGGGCTGACTTGGTAAGTGCATCCCGCAGGTTCCGCGGCACTGCTCGCAAAGGACTGGCTACCGAGCGCCAAGCTCATGGTCAGAGCCGCGAAAACGCCAAGGTTTCTGCCCATACTGCTTCCACCTGCAAGCCTTTGTGCTGCAGGGCTCTTGGTATTGTAGTACCTCGTCGCCGAGGCACTAAGCGCTGTGGCAACAAGAGATCGACCGTGATCAAGCGCACGAAGACTCCCCTCGCGGTCATCGCGGTCGTGGCCGCCTTGGTGGCAGGTCGCTCCGTGGCCGACGACGAGCCACCCAACGTGGTGCTAGTCATCACCGACGATCAAGGCTACGGTGACCTGAGTTGCCACGGCAATCCGGTGTTGAAGACCCCGAACCTCGACCGACTCTACGACGAGTCGGTGCGCTTGGTCGACTACCATGTCGCCCCTACCTGCTCGCCTACCCGCGCTGCGCTGGTTACGGGCCGTTGGACCAACCGCACGGGGGTGTGGCACACAAGCGGCGGCCGCTCCCTGCTACTGGAAGGCGAGGTCACGATTGGGCGGATCTTTCACGACGCCGGCTACGCCACGGGTATGTTCGGCAAGTGGCACATGGGCGACAACTACCCCTTCCGGCCAGAGGATCGCGGTTTCAGCGAGGTGATGCGCCACGGTGGCGGCGGCGTGGGCCAGACGCCTGACTTCTGGGATAACTCCTACTTCGACGGCACGTACTTCCACAACTCGGTGCCGGAACCGGTCACGGGCTACTGCACGGACGTCTGGTTTGACTACGCTCGGCGTTTCATCAAGGCTCAGAAGGAGGCAGGCAGGCCGTTTCTGGCCTATATTTCGACGAACGCCCCGCACTGGCCTATGCACTCGCCGCCAGAGTTCGCCGCACCCTACGAGGAGCGATTCGGCACCCGCGTGGGGCACTTTTTCGGCATGATCGCCAACATCGACCACAACGTCGGCCGTTTGCGGGCCTTCCTAGCGCGAGAGGGCCTGGCCCACAACACGATCCTTATCTTCACCAGCGACAACGGAACCGGCGCGGGCGAAAAGGTCTTTAACGCCGGCATGCGGGGCAGGAAGCAAAGCGAGTACGACGGAGGGCATCGAGTGCCGCTGTTCGTCCACTGGCCCGCAGGGGGGCTTGTCGGCGGGCGCGACGTCGAGCCGATCACCGCCCACATCGACGTGCTGCCCACCCTGATCGATCTTGCGGGGATCGCGCCGCCGAAGGGAGTGGTGTTTGACGGACGCAGTATCCGCCCGCTCTTGGAGAGCAGAGCGAATCCGGACGACGGCTCGTGGCCGGACCGCATCCTAGTGACTGACTCGCAAAGGGTCGTGGATCCGATCAAGTGGCGGAGGAGCGCCGTGATGACCAACCGCTGGCGACTGGTCAACGGCACCGAGCTCTACGACATCAAGCAAGATCCGTCGCAGCAGAACGACGTGGCCGGAACCCAACCCAATGTAGTCGCCCGACTGAAGGCCTTCTACGAAGCGTGGTGGGCCGAATTGAAGCCGACCTTCCAACGGATTCCCGCGATTTACCTGGGCCACGAAGGAGAGAACCCGGTCCGGCTGACGAGCCACGATTGGATCGCCACGAAATCGACGCCTTGGAATCAGTCGTTGGTCCGCCAGGCGTTGGACGATCCATCCGCCACCGGATACTGGAACGTCAACGTGACCGCAGCGGGCGGGTACGAAATCCGTCTGCGACGATGGCCGGAAGAGGCCGATACAGCGATCGACGCCCTGCTTCCTCCGGGGACCGACGTGCCAGGGGAAAGCCCATTCCGTGCGAGCCCCGGCAAGGCAGTGCAGGCGGTCAACGCCTCGGTCCGAATCGGAGATGTGACGGCCGAGGCCCCGGTCGAGCCCGGGGCCAAGCAGGTGACGCTCCAAATGACCTTGCCTGCCGGCAAGAGCCGTATGAGAGCCACCTTCACCACCGGCGACGGAGGCACCGTGGGAGCGTATTACGCCTACGTGAGGAAACAGTAGGGCGGCAAGGCTGGGTTAGCCGCGTGCCGCTTCCAGTGGTCGTTCGGCGAGTGAGCGGCACGTTATACGCAAATGGCACCCGCAAAGCACTTTAAGGACCGGTGACAGCCTCCGAATGTCGTGGTATGCGGCTCCGCGATCCCGTGAATCTTGCCGTTTCAGGACGACCCGAGTTAGATCCTCCGGGCCTCGCCGGACGCGCTCCAAGCGGTTTCGTGCCGAAGAACGGCGTTGGCGCCAACACTACGTTGGCGCTCCAGGTCGCCGCTGAGTCCGCCAGTGCAGTCGGTACAGCGATCCTGATCTAACTCGACTCCATGTGTATGCCCTCAAAGCTCCCCGCCGGACAAACGGACGGCGGGGCAGTCTGGCACAGCACATAGTTGGGCAGAGTTCGTAGCCCCGGCATCTGATGCGACTTGCTAGACTGATGCCCGTCAGGTAGTTCGCCGGACAAATGGGCGAACCGCCGAGGCTTGGGAGAGTAAGAACGGGTAGTAGTGGCATGCCACGTCCCCAAACCGACAGAGCAAGAATTGACGTTTATCTCAATGATGACCAAACGCCAATCATCATACCGATCTACCAGCTACGTGGACTCCAAGGGGCTTGGGAAGACCAAGGGAGACAGGTTCAGGTGTTTGCCCACGAGGACGAGAGGCCGGGATACAGGGGTGGTCACCCCAAGTTAAGGGTGATAGTGAAGCCGCCTCCAGATCGTCCGTTAGATGAGGAAATTGCGATCCTCGTCTAATTTGGTCCGAGTTGCGATGGCCGGACTCAGCGACCCAACGACTTGGCGGTAGGCAAGCCGTTTTCTGTGCAAGCCATATGAGGCTGTTCTGCCAAGTATCCCAAGCAATGGCCCCTGCCGAACACCTACCCCGTAACTAACTGTCCGGAACCGGTGGCCTGTGCATGTGCAACTCCCGACTTCGCGGCGAACCGAGGCCGGTCAGTTCTCGGCCTATTGGGGCGCGTTTCGCTTGATAACTATCGAAAGCGAAGAGGGAATCCAGATTCACACAGAGGCGCTAGGGCCGAGGAAACGCAGTCTGTTGCTCGTATACGTCGACCGGCTTCCACAGCCTCTTCTCCTTGTACTCCCGGTATCGGGCTGCGTCGGCCTCCGAATTCTTGGTCGGCATCTGAGCTTGGACGGAATCACGCCACGAACGGAGTTTCGCTAAAAGCTCGCGGGCCTTGTCCGGCATCGCCGCGGACAGGTCGCGCGTCTCGCCAATGTCTTCGCGTAGGTCGTACAGCTCAGTGTGCCCGTCCTCAAAGAACTCGAGGAGTTTGAAGGGCCCCTCCCTCACAGCGCCGTACGGAATGCACGTGATGATCGGTGTGTGCGCGTTGTAGTGCGGGTAGTGCCAATAGATCGGTCCGCGGCGAAACTCCCTGTCCCCCCTCAGCAGCGGGGTTAGGCTCTTGCCGTCAACTTCCGGCCCCGCGTCCACTCCGGCAATGTCGAGGATCGTCGGGAAGAGATCAACGCTGATCACCGGCTCCTCGACGGCAAGGCCTTCGGAATGCCCGGGCCATTTGACGATCAGCGGTACGCGTACCCCGCCCTCCCAGGCCGTGCTCTTCTCTCCTCGAAGCGGCAAGTTGGAGGTGATGCGACCGTCCTTCGATAGGCCTCCGTTGTCGGAGAAGAAAATGACTACGGTACGTTCCGCTACCCCCAGTTGTTCGAGCTTTGCAACGACCGCGCCGACGCTCTGGTCCAACCCTTCGACCATCGCCGCGTATTCCGGATTCTTCTGCGAACCCGCCGGCCGCTTCTTGCGGTACTTCTCTACAACCTCGGGCCTGCCCTCGATCCGGGTGTGAACCGCGTAGTGCGAGAGGTAGAGAAAGAAGGGCTGATCACCATGGCGGTCGAGAAAGGCTTCGGCCTCGCGCGTGATGCGATCCGTAAGGTACTCCCCTGGCCGTTCATCGGGGAACGGGCGCCAGCCGAGCCGCTCGATCTTGGCGGCCGGCCAATAGGGTGGAAACATGCTTCCGTGCGAACCGGAGTGGCTGCCGCCGACACTGAACTGGAAGCCATGATCCTCCGCCCACCAGCCCTTTTGTCCGAGGTGCCACTTGCCGATCGCGGCACTTACGTAACCGGCTTCGGCGAGCGCCTCGGCAATCGTGGTCTCGTCGTGACGCAGATAGTTGGTCCACTTCGGAATCGCGAGCTTCGCACCCGGCGGCGTTCTTCCGGGAATCCAGTCGGTCAGATGGGTCGACGCCGGGTACCTGCCCGTAAGGATGCTTGCGCGTGTCGGCGAGCAAGAGTTGCCCGCTGCGTAAGCGTCGGTAAAGCGCACGCCCTCGGCGGCAAGGCGGTCGATGTAGGGCGTCTCGTAGTAGGTGCTCCCATAGCTGCCTAGGTCACGCCAGCCCAAGTCGTCCGCCAAGACGAGAACGAAGTTTGGCTTCTGTGCCGCAAGTAGCCCGACTGCCGCGAAGCCGACAATCGAGAGACGGAACATGCTGGCCCAAGGACGCTCACTGGTCATGGTTTGGTCTCTTCACTCTCAGAATGGTTCTTGCATCCGTCGCGACCACCAATTTGCGCAACGCTCTAATCGTTTTGTTCCTGCGGAAATTGCATAGTTCCGAAGCGGCGATTGACGTGCGGCTGACAAAGCTCGGCCCACGCTCTCGTGCTTGCGATAGCCGAAGGAACAGATGACTTGCGATCAGGATTGGTTCACCAAGGCGAGCAGCGCGTCCCCGCTGTCGCAATTCAGCAGCCATTCACCGACCTTCTCCAAACGGTCCGTGTCGGCAATCTGTTCCAGCGGTGCGGCAAGGCTGCCCGCCAGTGCCTCGCCAAATCGAATCCGGGCTAACCGCAGGAGTAGCTTCCGCTCCCCCGCCAGCCCTTCCCGGCGTCCCTCATCACGGCCCTCATCACGGCCCTCGGCCCTCATGCGATCCGCCCAAGTCAGAGTCTCATCTTCCAGCATGTCCAGCACCCTGATTATCGCTCTTCATTGCATCCGGCACACCTAAGTCCGGGATAAGCACCTTCGAGATCCAACCCGCGAACGCCCCGGCCAGCGCGGCATAGGCGGCGTTCCCGGACCATCCCTTCAACGGTGCCGCCGCCACCCGCAACGCCTCTGGACTATCACAACGCTGCAGCCGGGCCAGCAACACGGCCAAGTTCTCGTCCCCGCCCGGATCCCGGCAGCGCCGCAGGTCCAGCAGCGGGCACTCCATTCGCGGGATGTCCGGCTTCGTTTCTGCACAACGGACCGTGATCGCCGCGCTCACCTCCCCAACAGGGGTCCAGCGCCGCTTGCCGCTGTAGATCGTCAGGTGCTTGACGTGCGGGACGGCGGATGCGGAATAGCCGAACTCCTTTGGCGGTTGATTGCTCAGAGCGAAATAGAGGGTCGAAACCGCGTGTAGCATGCGGAATGGCATCGTAGGGTCGACCGCGTCCTGGCATTCGACCAGCAAGTAGACGATCTGGCCGTCGGCCAGCGTCAGCCGCCAAACGGCGTCGGCCAGTCTCTGGCGCAGGTCGGGGCCGACCAAGTTCGGGCTGGCGGCCTCGATCGCCACGACTTCGTCCGGGTCGATGCCGGGCAGAGGATGGGCTTGCAGCAGATGGCGGAGGAATATGGGGTCAAGCACGAAGAGCTTGTAGGAGGAATCGCGCGGGACGCGCATTTCGATGACAGACATGGCAGGAAGGGGGGCTTGGCGGGCACCGGACGGTCGGCCGGACCCGCGGCATCACGAAATTCTAGCGAAACAAGGAGTCTCAACTGCCAAAGCGTCGCTTCGGCCGCCCACAAGGCCGTTGCCGCCGACCCCGACTTGAATGTCCTCCATCCGACGAACGGCCACGGGAGTGGCGCTCGGCTAGACTCAAGATCGTCATGCCCACAATTGCTGTGCTGGGAACCTTGGACACCAAGGGGGCCGAGGTGGGGTTCCTTGCGGAGCAGATCCGAGTGCGCGGCTGCGACACCCTAGTGGTCGATATGGGCGTCTTGGGGCCGCCTGCAATCGAGCCTGATCTCTCTCGCCAAACCGTCGTCGGCAGAGTGGGGGAGCGGATCGAGGCGCTGGCCGCGGGGGGAGACCGGGGCCGGGCCGTTGCGGCGATGACCCGGGGTGTGGAGAGGATCCTGCCGGAGCTTCATGCGCAGGGTCGCTTCGATGGCGTGATCGGCATCGGCGGGAGCGCGGGGACGACGATGGCGACGGCCGGTATGCGGGCCTTGCCAATCGGCGTGCCCAAGCTGATGGTCTCCACTATCGCCGGCGGGGATGTCGCGCCGTTCGTCGGCTCGAAGGACATCACCATGGTTCCGTCCATCGTGGATATCAGCGGCTTGAATCGGATTAGTCGCCACATACTCGTCCAAGCTGCAGCCGCGGTAGTGGCTATGGCACATGCCGAAATACCGCTGCCAACAGGTGACGACAGGCCGCTGATCGCAGCTTCCATGTTCGGCAACACCACGCAATGTGTCGACGCCGCCCGGAAACGGCTTGAGTCGTCCGGTTACGAGGTTCTGGTCTTTCACTCGACCGGGACGGGAGGGCGGACCATGGAAGACCTCGTTGCGGCCGACTATTTCACCGGTGTATTGGATGTCACCACGACGGAGCTGGCGGACGAACTCGCAGGGGGCGTGATGAGCGCCGGCCCCACGCGCTTGGAGGGAGCCGCCCGCGCGGGCATTGCCTCAGTAGTGGTGCCGGGCTGCCTGGATATGGTGAACTTCTGGGCGCCCGAGACGATCCCGCAGAGATATCGCAGCCGCCTGCTCTACCGGCATAATCCCAACGTGACACTCATGCGAACGACTCCGGAAGAAAACCGGGAACTCGGACGCCGATTGGCCGAGCGAGTGAACAAGTCCAAGGGGCCGGCGGCAGTGTATCTGCCGCTGAAGGGAATCTCGGTGATCTCTGTCGCAGAGCAACCCTTTTGCTGGCCTGAGGCGGACCAGGCCTTGTTCGGGGCCATCAGGAAGACGCTGCGCCCCGGGATTCCTCTCTTTGAGCTGGATCTCGACATCAACGATCCGGCCTTCGCCGAAGCAGTAGCAGATGGCCTGCTTCGGCTACTGGGTCACGAGACTTCCTCGGAACAGCATCCGAGCGGGCAACTGCCATCGTGAGAAGGGCCATGGAAAATAGATCGCACAGACCGGGGATACCGAGGGAAGTCATGCTCGAGCGGCTCAGGGATCAGGCTGCGCGTGGAATCCCAATACTCGGTGCCGGAGCCGGGACCGGCATCTCGGCGAAGTGCGCTGAGGCCGGTGGCGCGGACCTGATCGTGATCTACAATTCGGGCCGCTTTCGCATGGCCGGTCGCGGATCCCTGTCCGGGCTGATGCCTTACGGCGACGCCAACCAGATCGTCGTCGAAATGGCCGGCGAGGTGCTTCCGGTTGTGCGGGACGTTCCGGTTCTCGCCGGCGTGTGCGGGACCGATCCATTTCGGGTGATGCATTCCTTCCTGGGGGATATCAAGGCCATTGGATTCAGCGGCGTGCAGAACTTTCCCACCGTGGGACTGATCGACGGGCTGTTCCGGCAGAACTTGGAGGAAACCGGGATTTGCTTCTCCAAAGAAGTCGAATTAATCGGCATAGCTCGGGAATTGGACCTGCTAACGACCCCTTACGTCTTCAGCCCCGATGAAGCAGTCGCGATGGCGGCAGCGGGTGCCGACGTTTTGGTCGCCCACATGGGGCTGACCACGAAGGGGTCGATCGGGGCCCGGACGTCCAAGTCGCTCGACGAAGCGGTTGCGGAGATCCAAGCCATTCACGACGCGTCGAAGAAAGTGCGGGACGACATCCTCGTCATCTGCCACGGAGGGCCAGTCAGTGAGCCAGACGATGTCCAGTACATTCTCAAGAGGACTCGCGGGGTCTCCGGGTTCTTCGGGGCCAGCAGCGTCGAGCGCCTACCTACGGAACGGGCAATTACGGGCCAAGTAAAGGCGTTCAAGGAGGTCGAGTTGCACCGTCGTCCGGAACGGAACGAATCCTAGTGCGGAAACCTGCTCAGCAACTTTATCTGATGGAAGCCCAGGGCTCCTGCTCGGCGACATCGACGAGTTCGTAGCCTTCCGGGCCCACCGACGGGCTCAGCACTGCCAGCAGCTTCGCGGTTCGGTCGCTTGCATTGAACGAAGCATGCACCACATCCTTGCCAATGAACGCGGACTCACCGGCGGCGAGCAAGCGCTTGCGCGGGCCAATCCACTGCTCGACCTCCCCGTCAATCACGTAGATGGCTTCTTCCTGATTGGGATGCTTGTGGAAACTGTGGCCGCCACTTGGGTTGATTGTCACTTCGACCACTACCAGCGCCTTGGCACCGGTGACGGCCGGGCTGCTGAACCAAGCCAGCGACCCCCAGGGAACTTGCTCTCGTTGGACTTCGCCTGATCCTGTGAATTTCCCCGTCATACAAACTCGCCCCTACGAATACATCCCATGGAGTGCCTGCCCCCAGCGGGATTCCGAAAGGAGATTATAGGCGGTGGTGCCTAGGAGCATCCCGGAGTGTTCTTGCGCTGCCCACTGGTCGAATGAGATAGGGATCCGCACTTAAGGCACCTGTCAGCGCAAGAATCGTGGGAATTACGACCATCGCAATGCAGTGTCTCAAATTCCGTCCAACAGCGCAGACAAAACGCCGGTTCGGACGGCTCCGGGCCCGAAAGTATGATCAGCAGAGTAGGATTCTGGGATTGGAGCGCTATTGTGGCGGAGAAAAATACAGTGAGGTTCAGTTTCGAGCGGGACCAGAACTATCGCATCATCCCGGTGAACGGGGTATGGGGAGGTCTGACAGCGCACGGTAACGTCAAAACTGATTTCTTCCACGAGTCCCGCCCAGTGCCCGAGGAGGTCATCAACGCCTTAGCACCGGACGGGCGAATCGGCGATGAGCTGACGCAGGTCCAGGAGCTGGAATTGCATCGCACGCTTCTAGTGGGCATGATGCTAACGGTGGAGCAAGCTGACAGCATAGGTCGATGGCTTCAAGCGCAGGCAGCAGAATCCCACCGCCTGAGAGGAGGCGAAGATGAGAAACCAAGCCCTGTTACAACACACTGAGCCAACTTCGAACGCCTCTGACGTTCTCTCGTTCGTAAGCCCAACAGCGAATCGAGAGGTCGCCAGACCGTTTGATTCCGGCACGGGAAGCCCACTTGTCCGGTATCAGTTCGAATCCGGACATCGGCACTCGACGGACCTTATGTCGTTCTCGTCGCCTGGGAATGTTACGACGGACGTCATCTCGCAGGATGAGCACGTATGGATCGACAATTTGAGAGAAGAAGGATACCGAGTCGTGCGGCCGTTCTGCGTGCAGATCACACGAATCGGGGTGGCCAACTTCGAAGCGTCGTTTCGTGAAGCCAACGTTGCCATATCCGGAACGGACCGCGATGATGCATATCAAGCGCTTGTAGCCGAAATCCTTGACACTTTCGACATCCTTGCGGAAGAGGGTGACTTGATTCCGAGGGCTGTCGAACAGCTAGAGATCCTTCGCAAGTACATTGTCCAGGTCCAAGACAATGCGTAGTTCCCTCACGGAGAGGTCCGCACGCAGGATCGCGACCAAACTGGGGGCGGATATCAAGCCCGGCCGAAAGCACACCAAAGCCATCGTGCGAATCGACGAGGTGTACGTTGGGTCCTTCGGAATCCGGCGAGGCGGAAACACCGGCCACGACTACATCCCGAGGCAGCTTCAAACATCGATGCGGCAAGCCATCGGACTAGACCGTTGCAATGTCGCTAGAGAGGACTGCGAGGAGACCCTGAGGCGTAAGGGGATACTGCCTAAGCCGACTACGCCCGAGCTCCAGAGCTGAGCCAATTGTTGGCGGCCGGGTTACGGCCACCAGATCGCGTCCGAGCAGTAGGGCGACCATTTCCCGCATTTGGTGTGACCTGCCCTCGATGAACCAGGGCTTTTCAATGTTCGTAGCGCAATCCCTGAGCAGGTCCGCCAGTTTCCGATTCGTGACCGCCGCCTCCCGAATCATGGCTGCTGTGCCACAGAAACCGGATTCAGGTCGGGCGGAAACTGCTGTTCGGCGGGTGCGTGATCGCAACTTCTGGTTCGAGAAGCACAGCGACGGTCCGAAGTGAACTTTGAAAATGCCTGAGTCGACCCGCGTCGTGGTTCGTGATTGACGCACCGGTCAGAGGAAGAATTCTGTGAGTGCAAACGGGCTAAGATGGCTACGCGATGATCCCACAGCCGATTACTCGCCGCAGCTTCATGGGAGCGGCATCGCTAGCCGCCGCTTGCTCTCAGGCCAGACCTGAGCAAAGGCCCAACATCGTCCTAGTCATAACTGACGACCAAGGCTACGGCGATCTCGGCTGCCACGGCAACCCCTTCATCAACACGCCGAACATGGACCTATTCCATGCCAACGCGGTGCGGTTCACAGACTTCCACGTCGACCCGCTGTGCGCTCCGACCCGCGCCGGGCTCCTGACAGGCCGCCATGCCTTCCGCTGCGGCGTTACGGCGGCTTTCGCCGGCCGCTCCATCATGCGGCTGGAAGAGATGACACTGGCGGAGATTCTCAAGCACAACGGCTACACAACAGGCCTGTTCGGCAAGTGGCACTTGGGCGACAACTTCCCGTTCCGTCCGAATGAACGCGGGTTCGACGAGACGGTCGTGTGCTGGAGCGGCGGAGCCACTCAGGCGGCCGACGCATGGGGCAATGACTACTTCGACGACCGGTACTCGCACAACAACGTCGTCGAGCAGTACGAGGGCTATTGCACAGACGTCTTCTTCCGCGAAGGCTTCGAGTGGATCGAGAAGAACCGCGACCGGCCGTTCTTCGCCTACTTCCCTCTGAACGCACCACACGCGCCGCTCTTCGTCGACGAGCGGTACAGCGCACCCTACGAAGCGAAGGGCGCGCCGCCTCAAATGGCGGCGTTCTACGGCATGATCGAGAACATCGACGAGAATCTAGGCGCGTTCAGGACGAAACTCGAGGATCTGGGTCTCGCCGAAAATACGATCTTCATCTTCATGACTGACAACGGGTCCGGGCCCGCCGGGCTTTCGAGGGAAGGTGACTGGAAGGGCCACAATGCCGGCATGCGAGCCCGCAAGGGCTCCGTCTACGACGGCGGACACCGCGTGCCGTTCTTCGTCCAGTGGCCCGCGGCTGGCATCGGCGGCGGAAGAGACGTTGATCGGCTAGCCGCCGGTATTGACATCGCCCCGACGCTTGTCGAGCTTGCAAGCTTAGAGCTGCCCAAACCGATTGATTTCGATGGGCGCAGCCTAGCTCCCCTGCTGCGAGACGAGCCGGGGTGGGCCGATGGCCGCGTTCATTTCACACAGCACACGCAGTTCTACGTCGAGGGCAAGCGCCAGATGCACGACCCGCAGCCGTTTCTCAACAGTGTCGTGCTCGAAGAGCGATGGCGATTGGTCGACGGCAAGGAGCTCTACGACATCAAGGCCGATCCCGCTCAGGCCAGCGATGTTGCGGCTGATCACCCAGAGGAGGTCGCGAGGCTGCGGGCCGCTTTCGACGAATGGTGGGCACAAGTCTCGGGACCTGCTCACGAGTTTGTAGAGATTCCGCTCGGAGCCGAGGGCGGGAATCCGACTAGGCTGACTAGCTTTGATTGGCGGCCTGACGGGGGCCCGCCAAACCAATTCGTGATGCAGGATCCAGAACGCTTCCGCGCGTACGACGGCGACTCTTTCTGGGCTGTTCGTCTTGCAGAATCCGGCACGTACGCCTTCACGTTGATGGAGCGGCCACCCGAGGCCGACTACCCGATCGAGGGCGCCGAGGCTCGCATCCAGATCGGGTCATTCGAGGCCGGACAACCCATCCCGCCGGGCGCCCGCTCGGTGCGCTTCGAAACTGAACTCGAAGCGGGCTCGACCGAGCTCTGGACTTGGTTCGACCGCGCGGACGGCACTACCCGCGGGGCATATTTTGTCGACGTGGAGAGATTAGGCCCTTGAGGCGTCTCAGATCTGGAGCCAAACCGGTAGAGATCACAGACAGCGATGAAGATTACCGATATCACGCTCGCGCCGCTCAAGATGGGCAAGAACCTGCTGCGAATCCAGACGGACGCCGGCGTCGAAGGATGGGCCGAAGCTCCGGGCCCCAATCGGATCATTCCGGAGCGGGAAGCCGTCTTTGGCGCCTATCTCGAACAGGTCATAAAACCCACGTTGATCGGCGAAAACCCGCTCGAGATTGACCGCCACTGGAATACGCTCGCACTCGGCCGCGGCGAGGTCTTCCACCGAATGCCGGGGTGGGTCGTCGGAATCATCGACATCGCTCTGTGGGACTTGATGGGCAAAGAGACCGGCCTGCCGGTCTTCAGGCTGCTCGGAGGCGCGGCGCGCACCAGCATTCCGCTCTATTGGAGCACCGGCTCCGGCTGGCGGATGGAGCCACCCGAGATGCTGGATCGGGTCAAATCCGGCTGGAATCTGGGTTTTCGAGCCTTCAAGATTCGGATGGACTGGCGCGGCTGGCGCCAAGACATCAACCCGGACAAGGACTTCGAAATGTTCCGGCGAGTGCGCGATTTCCTTGCTCCCGAAATCTATCTTGCTTTCGACGCCAACAATGGTTACTCGGTCTCGACGGCCATCCAGCAGGGGCGGCGCTTTGAGGCGCTCGGCATCAATCACTTCGAAGAGCCGATTCCCAACTACGACTTGCCCGGGCTCAAGCAGGTCGCCGACGCGCTCGACGTCGCCGTCGCCGCAGGCGAGCAAGACGCCTACCGCTGGTGGTTTCACCAACTGGTTCTGCTGGGCGACCCCGACATCCTGCAGCCGGACATCCTCAACGCGGGCGGCGTCTCAGAGGTGAAGCGCATCTACGACATGGCGACGACGCTCGACAAACCAGTGATGCCCCACAGCCCTCAAGCAGGGATCAACTCGATGGCTTCACTGCACGTCTACTCGACGGTCGAGACCGCTACCCGGCCACATGAGTTCTCGGCGGAGTTTTCGGGTCCGCTCGACGATGTTGCCGAACTCTACGGAGAGCACGT
>LXNI01000588.1_pt1 | contig 40324 bp, 27 predicted proteins | sample 809091 | NCBI WGS metagenome assembly LXNI01 (sample SAMN04870527, study PRJNA318959) | sponge metagenome | biome: 01000161; feature: marine sponge reef; material: water | host: Sarcotragus foetidus | place: Greece: Milos, Mediterranean Sea | collected 2013-05-29 | depth 5-7 m
CGAGCCAGCAGCGGCGTCCGGCGCTCGTCGAAAAGAGCGCTGTCCAGCGCTCTCATCTCGAACGTATTGAACATCCCACCGTGTGTAGATCCGAGCCGCCCTTCAGCGCCGGATCCCGGCTTGAAGCCGTTCCGCACCAGCCGGAACAGGGTGTTCAAGCTCTTCTGCATGTGGCACGCGTCCGTGTCAGCACCCGTCGCTAGAGTGGCCAGCTCCATATCCCGCAGGCGCTCGAGACCGTATCCCCTGCGGTACGCCTCGGCGTCGACTGGCGCATAGCCCAATTCCGGGCGCGCCTCGATGTAGAACAGAAACAGCAGCCGGTACATGTAGCGCAAGCACTCAAGTCCGAGCTGCTCCTCGAACTCACCGGTATCTTCGTCCAACTTTCCAATATCGTCCCTCAAGGACCGGAGGGCCTCGTTTCCAAGTAGTTCGATGGCCTCGCGCAGAGCATGTTTGAGGTCTCGCGACACGCCAAAAGCGTGTCGATGGCTCTTCTCGTCCAACGAGTCCAGCAGCGCGATGCCCGATCCGGGCACCAGAGATTCCCGGTGCAAAAGGGCTGCTGCCACCTTGAGCGTTTCCGCATCGAGGAGCCCGAATATCTCGTCCCAGTCGAACCGCAGCAGCCGCCGGTGGGTCCACTTGCCTCGCTCGATCAGCAGTGTCTGACTGGCTGATAGGAGCAACACCCAACGCGGAGGGCGGTCTTGGCCGAAGACCATCCGGGTGATGATCTCGGCCCACGGTTCTGTTAGCGCTACTCCGGCAGGCGGGGCCTCGCCGGGAAACTGCACCCGCTGCGGGAACAACTCGAGCGGATCTTGGTCATTCGCCAACCCGCCTTCGGTCTGCATCGCCCCGACTGCCACCAGCCGCTCGCCGCTCGAACCCTCCCATTCGCCCATCACGGGGATCTCCTCGCCGCTGTCTAGCAGGATCATTGTGGGACGCCCGTCGAACCCAAGTGCCCCGAGCAACTGTTGGAACCACTGTTGGTGGGCGGCAAGTCGGTGCTCGCTTGCCCGCGCATTCTGAATTTCCTGCTGTAGCCTCGAGTATTCTCGTCCGAGGGCTCGCAGTCTCGCGTCTGGCGGAGGCCCCGCCGAGCCATCCGCTACCGCATCACTGCGCCATTTCTCGACTGTCGAGCGAAGGTCCTTTGACAGAATCTCCGCCAAATAGTGATCACTGTAGAACTCGCGCTCGTTGTGGACTCCAACCAAGGCGGTCGAACTTTGGCGTAGCATTCAAGAGGTGCTCCTCAATGGTCTTGAACAGTCGCGATCAGGCGGAACGAGCCAAGACAGTGGCTGAAAGCGTGTCGATCCTCGACGCAGTCTAGGATGGTTCCCTGTCGCCCATCTCTAGAGCCTCACACAGAGCTGAGTCATGCAGGAGCCAACGTGCGCAGGCCAGCCGCCGATGCAGCTCGAATGATGCGCTTGTCATAGGCTATGAAGACCGGATCGAGTGGCGCGAGCTGAAGTGCACACGCAAGTTGTACGGCGTCCATGCTGCGTAATTCCACTGGGTCGAGCGACGTTGCTCGCTTGATCACGCTTTGATCGAGAGTCACGGTTTCGAGGTTGCGAATTAGACGCTGCGCAAGCAGAACCTTTCCTGGGTCGCTCCGGCGAACCGCCCTTGGAACCTCCACCTCCGCCAGCTCGCTTGCTAGCACGTGCGAATAAGCCCCCAAACTCTGCCGAAGAGCTGCTGATTCGGGCTCGTCCACGATAAGCTTCACCAGAGCCGAGGAGTCGCAGAACGCCAGTCTCATATTTGGTCTTCTCGCATTTCCTGTAGGTACTTCGAGACTGTCCGGTTCGGGTCGACTTCCCCGGCAGGCGGTACAACCTCAGACCATGCACCGGCCGCCGGGATCACCACGCCTTCATCGATTAGTCGCTGCCAAAGGTCGTCTTCTGCGGCGAGGGGCCTGAGGACAGCAACGGGCCTGCCGCGGTCAGTCACGGCGAAGGTCGAGCCGGTTTTCACTTTAGCCAGGTAAACGCTGAGGTTCTGGCGTAATTCCCGAATGCCAACTTGCTCCATGTAGCACATGGTACTACATAGGTGTCAAGGACTGGACTGGTGCGATTGCTGCCGTGCTGCCACGCCTCTCCCCTGACTGAGCTGTGTATGTCTGTCGCTCGGCTTTTCGGGCGGGTTCGGTCAAGGTGCAACTTCTGGCTACGACTCCGGTTGCCGTTGGCTCCGAGGCTGTCTTCAGTGTTCGCCGAGCATCGAGTGCGTAAGAGCGGCCAGAGCGGGTTCCGGGTTGTGAATGCGCTAAGCTGGCGGGTTGACCTAGCTTCCCACCATGTCGTGAATGGCGGTCGCAGCCTTGCCAGCACCGACTTCGCGCTGGATCGATTGCTCGGCACTTACGAGGTCGAACGACTGGCGAGACTCGTCTGGTGCTGTGCGCTGTCTTGGACTGCTGCTTCTCGGCTCTTCGGTAGGCACGGACGTGGTGGCGCAAGCGTTAGGAAGGGAAATATCGAACCTACTCGGAGTTGCTCGACGCGGCTGACTTGAGCGCCGCGGCTTTCGAGACTCCGGGCTTGACTGGTACCAGCCGTTCGCAGGTTCGCAACGCTCGTGACCGACTAGAAGGACTGCCCCGGGGATCGAATATGAAGCGACCGGAAACACGACGTGACCGAAGGGCAAGACGGCCCGACAACGTCAAGCGACGATTGCTGGCTGCATCAGACGAGGAGTTGGCTGATCGCCGCACGACTTCGGTTAGGTATCAGGGCAGCGAAAAGCACAAGAGGGATCCGCTCGCGTTCGGACTCAGCATTTCTCCCGGCTCGAGGAGGGGCGACGCCACTCTGTGCGACGAGCATGCGGGGTTTTCATCTCACAAGGTTCCCACGATCCCCAGATTGATCAGGAGAGGCCTGCGAGCTGGCCTGCTCGGGCGGGAGAACCAGATCTGGACGGTCGGGGACGACGGATGGATATTCGAAGGGCGTCTCACGAATGTCGGAACGAGCGAGTACCACGGATATCCTGTGCTCGAGTGGGAATCGATCGCCCTGCCGGTCTATAACCGGTATAGTGAGTGGGCTCGAACCTCTGGAGGTAGCCGGGATCGTATCGCTGCCGAAAGGTGCAGGATCAAGTACGGGTTCTGAGGTTATGGCGGGTCTCGAAATCATCCTCAAGGAGCTTGAAGAGCAATCTCCGAGCGGCGTCTGCCAGGTCGGGATTTGTGCAAACGGCACGTTTCTGACGAGGCTGTTCCGGTATTCCAGCAATCGCGAGGATACGTTCCTGCACGCTCCCCCAGCCTGCCTTGCCTTCTGGATTCTCGACAACTGGTGGAGGATCTTCCACGAGCCGGAACTGCCCGACCTCGTCACCGCTGAATGGCTGCTGGCGCACGAGATATCGTCCATTGGTGGTGGCTATGCTTGGCCCGCTGCCAGGTTTTGGGGCGAGGGACAGCAGGTCGGGATCCGCGTGCTGCCGCGGTATAAGGATTCGTCCGGGCCGGTACGGTTCGAGGCAGACTACTCTTGCTCTATTCCATCCGTTGATGTCGAGCGAGCCTTCGATGAATTCCTCGAGTGCGTCTGCGAACTCGCCCTGGATGATCGCGACACGTTGCAGGATCTCCATCTCCAGGTCAAGAACGAGAGAGTAGACCCCGAAATTGCGGTCTGGAGGATGATCGAGGCTAAGCTTGGCTTCGATGTCGATGAAGCGCCCGTCGAATTGATGCAGCCCCTGAACGAACTGATCGCCAAACTCGGCCTAGACGCGGTCAGCGAAGCCTGCGTGTCGAAACAGGGGCATGACGTCTTGCTGGCGTTGGACGAAGGGCTCCGGGCCGTCGAGCATTCGAAGACCAGGGTGGATCCGTCGGCGGCAGTTTCCGCAACTCGGCCGCAAGTAGATGAAGACCTCCCCCGCGCTCCAGTCCCAAGTGTGGAAACGGTCCCGTGGGCGGTGGCCGAAGAAGCCGCGGCCAAGATGCGCGAAAGCCTGAACGTACCCTCCGGGCCGGTGTCAAACGGTTGCCTCAGAGATCTTCTTGGAGTGAGCGCTTATCATTTTAGCCACATCCACAGTTTCCCTTCCATTCCGTACGGGATCCGCCGTCGCGACCCCGATCGACCGACCAGTACGGTCGCGCTGAGGGCGTTCCGGCCCGAGGCGAAGAGGTTTCAGCTCTGCCGAGTGCTGGGAGATGCGATCTGGTCGGAAAACGATTCGCTAGGGCTGATCTCTACGGCCAAGTCAGCCCGTCAGAAATTCCAGCGGGCGTTCGCTCAGAGCTTCTTGTGCCCGTTCAGGGATCTGCTCGACTACATCGGGACCAATTCGCCGACGGCCGATGATGTTACGGCGGCAGCACACCGCTTTCGCGTGTCGGAACGGCTAGTCCAGTCGACGCTGGTCAACAAGAAGGTGATTGACCATCAGGAGTTCCAACAGCTGATCGCAACCGGGGAGTCGACCAGCGAATCGCATGGATACGCATAACGGGTCCCTGCTTGGCTGCTGATTCCGGCCTTTTTTGCAACTGAGGCGATGGCGATCGAATACGCAGGCGTTGCCCAGCAAATCGATATCCTCTACAAGCTTGTCAGCAAGCCAATGCAGTCATCATCGTCCGATTGCCGCTGTTCCGCTCATTGGAACGGTTCTCATTCAAGTTCCAATCGCTCAAGGTTCGTCCGGAAGGTCTCCGCAGTGTCACGCATCAGGATGGTTCGGTGCCTCCTTGGCCAAGTCGACATGCCAGATTCGAATAGCATGAGGCCGTTCAGCTCAATGTGGTGCGGTTTCTGCCGCTTCGCCAATCTCAGCGGCGTCTTGACTGGCGGGGCTCCCGTGCAGTCCCCCAAGTCAGTGACTTCACGCCCGCCCGTCCAAGGCCGCGAGGAGTGGATCCTTGTCATTGGCGGCTCGCACCACCTTGACCAATCGGTCTCGCCGCGCTTTGGACCAAGGTGCGTAGTAGCGCTCTGTGATGGAGATGCTGCCGTGGCCGAGCAACACGGACACATCCTCCATCGCAACGCCTTGGAGCAAGAGTTCAACCGCGAATGTGTCGCGGAGGCGATGGGGCCGGAAATCCTTGACGCCCGCCTTTAACGCGACGCGCTGTAGACGATCCCGCCAAGTCTTGGCGGCGGTTACTGGCTTGGACCTGCCGGTCCAAAAGTAGTACGGGTTGTCTGGGCGAGCAATAGCGCTTAGCGCCGTCAAAGCCGCTCGCGGGAGATCGACCACGACGACCTCTCCAGTCTTTGCCCTGCGGAGGGTCATTAGAGACTCCGTGATCGCATCCTTGGAGAGTGTTGCCGCATCTTGTATCGCCAGGCCCGAATATCGCATCAAGAGAAGCATCGCCCGTTCGCGGGGCAAGCTGTCCGCGATTCGAAGCATGCTCTTCATCTCCTCCCCGGAAAGTGGCAGCGTGGGGGAGGATGTCTGGCGGGGCGGCTTCAAGTTGATAAGCGGTGATTGCTCGATCCAACCTTCGTTCTTGGCGTAGCGGAAGAACGCCGACAGCAATTTCAGGCGGGTCTCGTGGGTCGAGGGCTTGACTGTCCAACCTTCCCTCCAAGTCCGAATCTGTCGAGAGTCGAGACCAGCTATCTCAACCAACTCCTTTTCTCTTGCGAAGGCTTGCATCTGGCGGAACAGCGACCGATACCCGTTCTGCGTAGACTCGCTGAGGTTCCTCGCCGCTATGTCGCGCAAGTAGGCATCGCATGTATCTTTCAGTGTCAATGGCCGGGTTGTTCCTATCTCAGTGTTCGGATTGAGGCGAGATGCCTATGGTATTGAAGCAAGCCCCATGAACGACGCTGGCCAGCTCTGAGTTCTCGCTACGGCTTGCTGCGTCTAGAAGCGAATCGCCTCCGCTGATCCAGCCGTTTCGGGCATCAATCGGTAGCTGGCCATATTGTTGATCATCGATTCCGCAAGTCAGAATCTACAGCGTTGGGCACTCCAGATACATCGTTAGTCTGATGTCCAGCCAGCGCGGCGCCAAGGGCGACGGCCCCTGAATCCTATTCATTTTCGGAGGTGGCCTGGTCGAAGACGGCTGCTGGTGTTCCAATGGACAGGCCGGGAGTTGGATTCGCCGCAGTTTGCAAGCCGATAGGCACGGTTCGCCGTAAGCCGTCCATCCCACCGCGCCAGAATCCGGTATCATGCTGGACTTAAGCACTGCCCCAGTGCTGATACCGCGCCCGTGAACTGCGGCGTTCGACTCTTGGCTGGCACGTAAATTGAGTTGGAGCGAAACTTGACGCACCACCCCATCGCAGACTTTGAATGAATGCCCCAAGCCCAAGAATGCTGCGCTATCCCAATAGAAGAGGTCCAATCGACACCGGTACTCAGTCAGAGATCCTCATCCAGCTTGGCGTCTTGTCGCCCGGACTGTCTAAGCGGAGCAGCCCGATCGGCTAGGCCCCATGATTCCTTCCGTTGTCGGCTTCGAGGTGCAGGAGGCACTTCGTGACTTTCTTGCCACCGAGTTTCGGCCATCGAATGCCCAGCTTTCCGACCTCATCGACCAATTCCTAGCTGACGAAACCAATCTGCTCAAGGGGCCGTACCTCTCTCTTTCCCTGCCATACCTGCACTCCGCGGCCAGCGGCGAGCCATTCCCCGAAACTCCGCTCGGTTTCAGGCCGTACAAGCATCAGCGCGACGCCTTCGACCGCTTGTCGAGCGGCCGGTCCACGATCGTGGCTACCGGCACGGGCTCTGGCAAGACCGAGGCGTTCCTGTACCCGATCCTTGACTGGTGTCGCAGGCAGTCCGGCAAACCTGGTATCAAGGCCATCCTGATTTACCCGATGAATGCACTGGCTAACGACCAGGCTGGCCGGATCGCACGGGTCGTTCACAGAACACAGTCCCTGCGGGGCAAGGTGATTGCCGGCCTGTATGTGGGCCAAGATGCCCATTCCCAACACGGTCAGGTGATGACCCCGACCCGAGTCATCTCGAATCGCGAGACTCTCCTCCAACGCCCGCCAGACATTCTGCTCACGAACTACAAGATGCTCGACTACCTGCTCAGCCGACCCAAGGACCAGCGGCTTTGGCGCAAGAACGAGCCAGGGACACTGCGTTGGCTCGTAGTCGACGAGTTGCATACGTTTGACGGTGCCCAAGGTACCGACCTCGCCTGCCTGATTCGACGCCTCAAGTCTCGACTGCGAGTGGAGCCCGATAGCTTGGTCTGCGTTGGCACGTCAGCCACTCTTGGCGCGTCTGCAACTGACAGTGCCTCTTCAACTCCGATCGCCTCCGCTCCCCCTTCTATGGCTGCTGAGCAAGACGCTGGCCTCATCGAATACGCCGACCAGGTCTTCGGCACAACATTTGGGGCCGGATCGATCATCAGGGAGCAGCGGCTTAGTGCGCATGAGTTCTTGGGCAACGTCCTGCTGAGCCACCACTTGATGCCGCAGGGAGACCTAGCGAAACTCGCGGACCTGTCAAGCTTTGCTTCGAGTGAGGAGTACATCCGCGCCCAGTACCAGTTGTTCTTCGGCGAAGATCCCGGTCCTGGCTTCTACACCGATGACTGGCGCTTGGCACTTGCCGACCGCCTCCGTAGTCACAGCGCTTTTGTTAACCTGCTCCGCACTGCGGGTGAGCGCCCGAGGTCGCTGAACGCAATCGTATCGGAGTTTCGGCGCAGCGCTCCATGGTGCAGTGAGCGCGACCTTGCAGTGATCCTGCGCGGTCTGTGTGCCCTGATTTCAGTCGCTCGGACCCGAGACGACGAACACCCCGAGGCTCGCCTGCGTCCGTTCCTTCAGGTCTCGTTGCATCTTTGGGTCCGCGAGCTAGGCCGGATGGTGAGCAGCCTCTGGGAGGATCCTCCAAAGGACGCGGGTCCGGACAGCGAGCAGGATTCGACCGAGAGCGCTCTACCTGAGAACAGGAAACCCTCTAGGAACGAATCAAGTGATCCTCAGGCTTCTCGCACTGAAGCCCTGCCAGACACTGGCAGTTCTGCCGCCGAGCCGTATCGTCGGCTGCGGCACTCAGACGATCTAGGACCTGGCGAGCCTGCGGTTTACTTGCCCCTCATCCAGTGCTTTCAGTGCCGTGTCACCGGCTGGGGTGCCGTCTTGAACTCGGCGAATGACCGGCTTCAGCAAGATCTCCGGATCTTCTACAACCACTTCTTTGATCGGGATGTTGCCGCCCGATTCCTCTTCCCCGAAGATCCTCCGCTCAACAGTTCGGCGCCACTCTGTTCAGTGTGCGGGGCGTGCGGGCATTTCCGATTAGGCCCTGCCCAGCAGCGTTGCCCCGAATGCAGCGCGGAGAGGTGTGTCGAGGTCTGTATGCCGGACTTGACCAAGGAAAAACAGAGTGGCACCGGTACGGACCGCCGCACGCGCGTCCAACGCTCGACCGATTGCCCCTATTGCGGGTCGCCTGAGTCTCTGTTCATCTTGGGTGCCCGCTCTTCCGTATTGCTGGGCGTTCTCCTGAGTCAGGCCTATGCGACTCGCCACAACGATGACCGCAAGGTTCTTGCCTTCTCCGACAACGTACAGGACGCCGCACATCGTGCCGGCTTCCTGTCGCATCGCACTTGGCGCAACAGCAAGCGAGCGGCGATCGCGCAGGCCGTGTCGGGCGGTCCAGGGGTCTCGCTCCGTGATCTCCCCGACCGAGTTGTCTCCAAGTGGGGGGATCCTCAAGCGTCGGACTCGGCCTTCCCGATCGAGCGCTTCGTGGGTGAATTCATTGCACCGGATCGCGCATGGATGAAGCCCGTCGAAGGTTTCCGAAGGACCGGACAAATTAATCCAAAATCCAATCTACCCAAGCTTGTTAAGGAGCGCTTGCAGTGGGAGGCCCTGGCCGAGTTTGGCTTCGCCAGCTCGATCACCCGCTCACTAGAGAGGACTCGGACTGCGGCGGCCGGCCCTGAAATCACCCGGCTCAAGGCCGCCCAAGCCGCCGCTAGGCTCAGGATCGGCGAAGAAGTCGAGCAGCTCGCGAGGATCGACGAGCAGAGCGTTGGCTGGATCGCCTTGGGCGTGCTGCGGAGGATGAAGGATTCGGGAGCGATCTGGAGCGAAAACGTTGATGGAATCCGGAGGTTCAGGGCTGGCAAGTTCAATCGCTGGGTGCTAACCCGCAATCTAGCGCTCCCGGAGTACGGTCCGGGTACGCCCGCGCCGCTCTTCCCGTGCGAAGGCGAAGTTATTGCTAAGAGCGATGGATTGGAGCAACTCTATAGGCCGGGCAGTGGCAGCCCCTACCAGCGCTGGGTGGCCAAGGTACTCCGTTCTGCCCACGCCCTGCTCACGAGCGATCTCACTTCAGCGGTGCTCAGGATTGTACTGGACTGCCTCAAATCAAACGGCCTTGTGCGCTGTGACCTAGCTGGCGGTACCGCTGTTTGGGCTATCGAGCCCGCAACATATTTCGCCACGACAGACGTTCGGGTCCTGCATGCCTCTACCTCGAAGAGGACACTTGTTGTCCCATTGCAGGAAGCTCCCCTTTGGGTCGGTGCGCCGTGCCTGGAACTCGGCGTCGACGATCGCTATGGCCGGAGTGAAGCTTCCCACCCGACTTGGTCTGGCCGCATGTATCGCGATGCAGAGATTCATCGGGTCGTAGCTGAAGACCACACCGCCCTCCTTAGCCGCGAAAAGCGCGAATTCCTCGAGCGGCGCTTCGCGGCCGACCATAGCCGTCCCGGCGACCCTAACGCTCTGTCCGCCACGCCGACCCTCGAACTCGGCATCGACATCGGAAATCTCTCCACTGTAGCGCTCTGCTCGGTCCCCCCAACCCAAGCGAACTATGTCCAGCGCATTGGCCGAGCAGGTCGCCGAGACGGCAACGCCTTGACCGTTACGCTAGCTTCGGCAGCGCCACACGACTTGTTTTTCTACGCAGAGCCACAGGAAATGCTCGGCGGCTCCATCGATCCGCCGGGGGTCTTCCTAGATGCCTCGGCGGTGTTGGAAAGACAGCTCACGTCCTTCTGCCTCGACAACTGGGCCGCGGGGTGCGGTGATCCCGATGCCGTGCCCGGCAAGGTCCGTGCCTTGCTCGACAATGTCGAAGCTGACGGGGAACAAGGGTTTCCGTACCCGTTCTTCACCTACGCTGCGAAGAATGCCGAGGGCCTGTTTGAACGCTTTGAACAGGCCTTTAGCGATTCGCTCGGCGAGGACTCCCGGAAGTACCTGCGAGTGTTCTTGATGGGTGAGCAGGACAAGGTTCCCGAACTCCGGCTCAGGATCCTCGATCGCCTATGTCAGGTGATCAGCGAGCGTCGCTCGCTCCGCCGCGATATTGATCGGCTTGGCAAGAGCGCGGCCAAGCTGAGGAATGGCCCGCAAGACGATGCCACAAACGAAGACCTCAAGCAATGCTTGCGCGAGCGCAAGGGCTTCCAGAGGCTGTTAAGGGAGATCAATGGGCGCGACACCTTTGCATTCTTGACCGACGAGGGGCTGATCCCCAACTACGCCTTTCCTGAGCAGGGCGTCACGCTACGCTCCCTTATCCTGCGCCGCCCCCTCGGCCAGGAAGTGCAACAGGCCACTCCTGGCGATTCCAGCACGGAAGCGGAGCACGAGGCGTATGAGTACATTCGCCCCTCAGTGGCGGCGCTCAGCGAGTTGGCTCCCGGCAATCAGTTCTACGCAGAGGGCCATAAGGTCGAGATCGATCGCGTCGACATCGATTTATCCCCGATCGAAGAATGGCGGCTGTGTCCATCATGCACACACTGCAGGCGCATTGACGACTCCGCTGAATACACCGCGTGTCCCCGTTGCGGCGATCCCATGTGGTCCGACTCTGGCCAAGCTCGCAAGATGCTGCCGTTGCGACTCGTGCATGCGACCACCGCCGTAAAGCGCGCACAGATCATGGACGACCGCGATGATCGCGAGTCGGTCTTTTTCACCCGCCATCTGGTCGCGGACTTCGACCCGACCGCAGAGCGCAGTGGATACGCCGTTCCGGGATCGAGCCTGCCGTTCGCCTTTGAGTACGCTTCGCGCACCACATTCCGCGAGATGAACTTTGGTCAGCGAACGGCGCGCGGGCAGCCGACCAAGTTCGCCGGCGACGAGATCCCCCGCGAGGGCTTCAAGATCTGTCGGTTCTGTGGGAGAGTGCAGCCTAGGGGCAAGAACGCCCCAGTCGAGCACACGCATGGTTGCCGCATGGGCTTCCGCCGGGCGTACACAGCGATTCCGGGAAGTTTCGGGCCTGACGATGGTGTCGGTCCGAGCAGCAGCGATGACGCAATTGTCAATTGCCTGTACCTGTACCGCGAGTTCGAATCCGAGTCGCTGCGGATGTTGGTTCCGATCATCGAAGAGCAGACTGCGGGTCCGCGCACTCAGTCCTTCATCGCTGCGGTCGAACTCGGACTGCGGAAGAAATACAGAGGGAAGATCGATCATGTCCGGGTGATGACTAGCTTCAGCCCGAGTCCGGGTCAGGGTTTCCGGCGAGACTACCTCGTCCTGTACGACAGCGTTCCCGGTGGGACAGGCTACCTAAAGGAGCTGGCTAAGACTCCCGATGAGATCACCGCAGTGCTTGCTGTGGCCCAGCGGCACTTGGCAGGCTGCGGATGCGAGGACGGTTGCTACCGCTGTCTTTTCGCGTACCGGCGCAGACGTGAGATGCAGCAGACCTCAAAGCGCCTCGCCTTGGAACTGCTCGAACAGATCCTCGCCGTTGCCGACCAGCTTAAGGCCGCTCCAAGTATCGATGACGTCAGCATGGAAGGCTTGCTCGAGAGCAATCTTGAGGCGCGGTTCGTGGCGGCGCTGAAAGAGCGAGCCCAAGCTGATCGGGGTCTCCGCATCCGTCCGGACATTATTCGCGGTAAGAGCGGGTATGTGGTTACCGTTGGCGAAGAGACTTGGTATGTCGAGCCGCAAGCCAACCTCGGCCCGAATGACGGCGTATCCCAATCGTCCCGTCCTGATTTCCTCTGCAGCCCCGCCAAGCCATCGGCGAACAAGCGCCCCGTAGCCGTATTCTTGGACGGGTTCAAGTATCACAAGGACTCGACTGGCGAAGACTCGGTAACACGGATGGCTCTAATCCGGGGTGGCTACTTGCAATGGTCGCTCACATGGCACGATCTTGAAGTTGCGTTCGGCGGCACAGCCGATGCCATCGATTTGCTGCGCGCCCTTCCCGCTAGAGGTGGGGACACCAACCCGATGGCGCAAGTACAGGAGCAGCTTGATGCCAAATGGACCGTTGGCCCCTTGCGGGCTCGGTTTCGATTGCCTTCCCTTGAGTTGCTGCTGTGCTATCTGCGCGAGCCGGATGTCGAGCGATGGAAGCAGGCAGTCTTTTGCGAAGTCTTTCGCATCTTTGACCGGGACACCATGAATCAGTCCCAATTTCAGCAGGGCTTTCACGAGAGCTTGGAAACGACCCTGCCGTCCCAGGCTGTAGAAGAAGAGGCTGGTCTTGCTGGCTCGGTCTTTGTTGCCGGCAGGGGCCAGGGCTTCGAGACCGGTCTGCGGTATTGCGATGTGTTCGCAGCAATTTCGAGTTCGGCGATCACGAACGCAATCCCGGACGAGTGCTTCGTCGCGGTGCATTTGCACGACCAAGAGCCTGGCGACAAAGATTACCGGGTTGAGTGGAATGGGGCGCTTCGCCTATTCAACCTAATCCAGTTCCTGCCACATTCTTGGTGGACCACGGCCCGGGCGGTGCATCAAGGCAACTTCCCAGAGTTCTCAGCGGACGCCGATGTGTCTCAGGCGATTGACGCCGAGTGGAGCCAGGTGCTCGAGCTCGCGGACGACTCGCTTCACGGCCTGCTGCATGGCCTGGCTCGATTGGGAGCGCCTGTGCCCACGGTCGGCTATGAACTCGCTGGGGCAGGTGGAGAGGTCGTGGGCGAGGCTGAAATCGCTTGGCCCGACAATCGCCTTGCTTTTCTAGTCGACTCGATCCAGCCCTTCGCGGCCGAGTTTCAGGAAGCTGGGTGGCAGTTGTGTGATTCTGGAGATCTGGCGGAATCGGTGGCGTCGATGCTGGGGAAACCTACGGACGGAGGGAATTGAGGTGGCTCAGGGCACGTCTCTAGCGATGTCAACTGGCTTCTTGGAAGCGTTCGCCCGGCTTCCGGGTCAACAGCAACGTGGTGTCACCGCCATGATGTCCAAGTTCAGAGCGGACTCACGCGCCACAGGCCTCAATCTCGAAGTCGTCAGGGCCTCCAGCGATCCCAAGATCCGCTCGCTGCGAGTAGATCGTGACTACCGTGCAATTGTCCGCGCACCTGACGAAGGCAGCACGCACTTGCTGCTCTGGGTTGACAAGCATGACGATGCCTACAAGTGGGCGGAGCGCCACGAGTGCAAAATCAACCCAGAGACCGGGGCCTTGCAGATTTATGACTGCATGGAGATCGGCCAAGCCACATCGACTTTGCAGGGAACGCACACTGCCGAGCGACCGGCTCGACCGTTTGCCGCCTACCAAGCGCGAAAACTCGTCAGAATCGGCGTCCCGGAGGCGATGGTGCCCATGGTCAAGGCTATCCGCGACGAGGACGATCTCGAAGAGAAGAAGGCGCGGCTTCCAGTAGAGGCTTACCAGTCCTTGTTCTACTTGCTAGCGGGCGACAGCTACGAAAAGGTTGTGGGTGATTTGGAACTCCCCGACGAGCCCGTCGACACAGGCGATCTCACCAAGGCGCTTGTGCGAGACGAGTCTCGCTCCCGCTTCGTGCTGGTGCATGACGAGATGGAGCTTGAGGCAGTGCTCAACGCTCCGCTAGCCAAGTGGCGCGTCTTTCTGCATCCAACGCAGCGGCGGCTCGTAGAGCGAGATTGGAACGGACCTGTCAGACTGCTCGGTGCTGCCGGTACTGGCAAGACGGTTGTCGCGATGCATCGTGCTCGATGGCTAGCCGGCCGCGAGGGTTCTACGAAGATTCTGTTCGTCACGTTTACGAAAAACTTGGCGACCGACATCCGCAATAACCTGAGTACGATCTGCACTACGCGCGAACTTGATCGAATCGAGGTCACAAACCTTGACGCTTGGGTCGTCCAGTTCTTGAAGAGCAGCGGCTACGATCACACTATCTGCTACGGCAGGGACGTGAACGGGTGGCAGCACGCCCTTGAGTTTCGCCCCGACGACCTGAATCTACCGACGACATTCTACGAAGCCGAGTGGGAGCAGGTTGTGCAAGCCAACGGTGTGTCCACCGTAGACGAGTACAAGCGCGTGTCGCGCTTGGGCCGCGGTACCCGCCTCAGCCGCGCTGATCGTGTCAAGGCTTGGAAGGTCTTCGAGGAATACAAGCTGTACCTGGCTTCCCGCGGGATTAAGGAGCCGGAGGACGCCTATCGGGATGCCATCTCGCTAATTCACAAGGACAAGACGAAGCTGCCCTACAGCTCCGTAATTGTGGACGAGGCCCAAGACTTGGGCACGGCCTCGTTCAAACTCATCCGCAGCATTGTTCAGGCTGGGAAGAACGACATCTTCGTCACCGGTGACAGCCACCAAAGGATTTACGGTCGCAAGGCAGTCTTGGGCCGCTGCGGGATCGATATTCGTGGGAGGGCGCGAAAGCTGTACCTGAACTACCGAACCACGGAGCAAACCCGCGCTTGGTCAGCGCGGCTGCTTGAAGGCCGGAAGATCGATGACCTCGATGGAGGCCGCGACGATAACTCCCGAATTAGGTCTCTGACGAAGGGGCCCGAACCCTCGGTACGTTGCTTTGCGTCAGCCGAGGAGCAAGCTGCGTTCCTCGCCGAGGACCTAAAGCGATTACAAGCAGGCGGAGAGAAGCTCGCCGATATCTGCATCGTTGCGCGCTCCAAGGTAGAAAGGGACGCAGTGGGGGCCGCGATCAAGCAGTTCGGCGTGGATACCGATCTGATCGACCGACTGAGCGATGATCGCACTCGCTCTGGTGTCCGCTTGGCCACCATGCACCGTGTGAAGGGGCTGGAATTCGAACGTATCGTCGTCGCATCGGTGAACGCGGGCTTGATCCCGCCCAAGTCCCTCTGGGCCACAGCCAGCACTGAATCCGAGCGCGAGGAATTGGAAACTAGAGAGCGAGCGCTCCTGTATGTCGCGGCCTCTCGGGCGAAGAAGGCAGTTCAGGTACTTAGCTATGGGAAACAGAGCCGTCTTCTCGTCGGCTAAGTGCTAATGGCGCACCAGCAGCCGATATGTCTACAGCGGAAATCTCAATGCATCCCCCACGAGCCAATCCGGATGCGTGGCTTGGAGAAACGCTGGTGCCATGCGACTTGCACGCACGCTGGGCGGGCTCATGGAAGTCGCGCATGCTGCGAGATCATCGTGCGTTCGATCTGAGGGCATCTTGATCCGATCTTTTCGCCGCAGGGGCCTTAAGAGGCTGCGTGACCGTGGAGACGCAAGTCGGGTGCTCTTCAGCCATGCGCCCAAGCTCAGGTCAATCCGGCTTGCACTCAGCGATTACAGGCAGCTGGGGAAAGCTCGCCGATATCTGCATCATCGTGTGATCCAAGGCCGAGAGGGATGCAGCGGGGGACACTATCAAACGTCCACCTGCCCCTCTAGCCGCGCCATGCCCTCGCGGAGCGCCGTGATCTCTGAACCCAGGCAATGCCTGAGGCCTCGTTGCTGCGCGACGATCCAGCCCATCATGGCAAGCATGATCGTTGCGACGATCCCTTGAGCCTTCCCGTTTATGTGCCGTCCCCCGCAACAGGAATAGCACTCACCGATATGCTAAGGAGCCTCGCCCAAGAGCTTCAGTCGGTCTTGCCGCTTAACGCTCAATGCGGTAGGATGAGCAACGGAGCATATTCGCCATGAAGGCAAACACCACCATCCAACGAAGAACGTTCGTCAAAGCAGCGGCCGCCGCGGCACCCGCCACTGCCTTCGCTGCCGGCAGCAGCGTGATAGGGGCCAACGACCGGATTCGCGCGGCGGTCTTGGGCGTCAATGGACGCGGCCAAAGCCACATGTACGGCCTGCAGCCGATCAAGAATGTCGACGTCACAACGTTTGTCGATCCCGACTTGGAGATCGCCCGCAAGCGCGCCGGCGAATTCGAGCAGAAGCACGGTCATCGCCCCAACGTCGTGCAAGATCTGCGCGAGGTCATCGAAGACAAGGACATCGATGTCATCACCATCGCCACACCCAACCACTGGCACACGCTGGCGTCGATCTGGGCTTGCCAGGCAGGCAAGGATGTCTATGTCGAGAAACCCGCCACGCACACCTTCAACGAGGGTTTGAGCCTGATCGCGGCCGCCAAGAAATACAACCGCATCGTCCAGCACGGGGTCCAGTTGCGCAGCTCGGAGGCTGTGCGCGAAGCCGTGCAGAAGATGCGTGACGGAGCCATCGGCGATGTTTATATGGGACGGGCGACCATCTTCAAGTGGCGGCCCGCGCTAGAAGCTAGGCCCGACGAGCAACCGCCGTCCACACTGGATTACGACTTGTGGGTCGGCCCGGGCAAGTGGCGTCCCTACTCCAAGCGGCACGTGCATTACAACTGGCACTGGACCTGGGACTTCGGCAACGGCGAGATCGGCAACCAGGGGATTCACGAGCTGGACATGCTGCAGTGGGGCTTGGGCGTGACGCTGCCCGACGAAGTGATGTCGTCTGGCGGCCGCTACATCTGGGACGACCACCGCGAGACCCCCGAGATGCTGACCACCCTGCTGCAGTTCAAACAGGAGCGCAAGATGGCCGAGGTGGCCGTTCGTTTCTGGCACTCCAACCACGAGACGCGCTCGGCCAACGGCAATCTCTTCTACGGCTCCGATGGCTATATGGTCATCTCTGGCTACACCAAGTGGGAACTCTACCGCGGGCGCAAGCCGGAACTCGTCGAAAGTGGCGAGTCCCCGACCAAGCACTACGAGAACTTCATCAAGGCGGTGCGCAGCCGCAAGACCGAAGACCAGCACGGCCCGGTCGAGTCGGCGCACCATTCGGCAGCGCTAGCCCATCTGGGCAACATCGCTTTCGACCGTGGCAAGCAGCTCAAGTTTGACCGTGCTGCCATGCAGTTCAAGAATGACGAGAAGGCCAACGCGATGCTCTCCAAGTCGTATCGCAAGGGCTTCGAGGTCCCGGCGCCCGACAAGGTCTAGGCGCTCGCCCCGACTCGGCTGACACCACGCGGCCAGCGCACCAAGAGGGGCGCTGGCCGTGAACCTTTGGCCCTCAGTGGCAGCCCATGCAGCCGAAGTCGCGCCCGTGGCAGGGCTGGCACGAGATCTTGTCCAGACCTGCCTTGCCGGTGGAGTGGGTGTCGATAAACTCCCGGGTGTGATCGGCGGGACGCAGGTTAGCTCCCTCAATGTGACACTCCGGACAACTGAACGGATTGTCGATTCTGGTGTGGCAGACGATACAGTCTGCCATCTGCGGCATGTGGGCTCCGGCCAGCACTTCCGTGCTTTCCTCCAGCCCTCGGTGACAGGCACCGCAGGTGCCGGGGTTGTCGAGAAAGCGCCGCGCATCGCCAGGCTTGCCGAAATAGTTCCCGCTGTCGATTGCAGCCGCGATTAGTGGGGCGATCTCGCCCAAGGCGAGGTGGAACGAGTGGTCGAACCGGAACGTGCGGACTGCAGTGTCGCGCTCGGCCAGCGGAGCGAGATCAATGGCAGGTGCCGTCTGCCCGTTGTGGCAGGCCTGGCATAGAGCGCCATTCGGCAGCAGGACATCGCCAGCCTCCGAACTGTTTGCCGCCGCGCCATGGCAGGTGTCGCAGTCGAGCCCCATTGCCAGATGCGTTTGGTGCGGAAAGGTCCAGTCCTGCGCTATGAGCGGGGCGGCCAGCGCCGCAAAGGCGAGCAATTTCATGCCAATTCCTTTCGCAAGAACTGTCCGGTGTGTGAGCGTTCGCATCGGGCGATCGTCTCCGGTGGGCCACAGGCTACGATTCCTCCGCCGGCTTGTCCGCCTTCCGGGCCGAGGTCAATGATCCAGTCGGCGCACTTGATGACGTCTAGGTTGTGCTCGACCACCATCACGCTCGCTCCGTTTTCGATCAGGCGGCCAAGCGCCGCAAGCAGTTTCTTGATGTCTTCGAAGTGTAGCCCCGTGGTGGGCTCGTCGAACAAATACAGGGTGTTCTTGTACCGTTGTTCGGCAAGGTACAGGGCCAGCTTCATGCGCTGGGCCTCGCCGCCGGAAAGTTGCGCGGCGGGCTGGCCAAGGCGGATATATCCCAAGCCCACGTCGGACAGCACTTGGAGCCGGTTCGAGATGGACCGGTGGTCGGAGAAGAAGCGCAACGCTTCGTCGACTGTCATCTGCAGCACGTCCCAGATGTTCTTGCCGCGGAACTCGACCTCGAGAATCTCCGCTTGGTAGCGACGTCCCTGGCACTCCTCACAGGTCAACTCGACATCGGCGAGGAATTGCATGTCGATCGTCTGCTGACCGGTCCCCCGGCAGATCGGGCAGCGGCCGATCGTTGTCGAGTAGTACTGGTAGCTGCCGTCTACGTTAAACGAGAAGTAGCTCGCGGTGTAGCCCCTGTTGCTGGCCAGCGCTGTCCGCGCAAACAGATTCCTGATGTCAACAAACACCCCTAGGTAGGTGGCAGGCACCGAACGGGTTCCGTGCTCGTTCGTCGACTGGTCGACCAAGACGACATGCTGGATTTGATCAGCGCCCCTGACCTCTCGCACCTTGACCACGGCAGCGTCCACCTGCACTGATTGCCACGCCGGTCGGGAGGTCACGCGCAGGGACTCGTAGACGATCCTGTGCATTAGAGTCGACTTACCCGAACCCGAGACCCCGGTAACCACGGTCATCAAGCCGAGCGGGATCTCGAAATCAATGTTCTTCAGGTTGTGCTCGCGTGCCCCGATGAACTGGAGAACAGAATCGCTACGACGCTGCCTGCGCCGTTCGGGAACGGAGATCTTGGCGCGGCCGCTGAGATAGCGCCCCGTGAGCGAGCCGTTGTTCTCGGCCAAGATCTCGTCGTAGGATCCGTTGAATGTTAAGTGGCCGCCGTGCTCGCCTCCAGCTGGCCCGAGATCGACCAATTGATCGGCGCTGCGCATGACCTCGCGGTCGTGTTCGACCACGAAGATCGTGTTGCCAAGGTCGCGCAATTGGTGCAGGACCTTGATCAGCCGAGCCGTGTCGCGGCTGTGCAGGCCGATTGACGGCTCGTCAAGCACGTAGCAGACACCGACCAAGCGGGCGCCTAGCGAACTCGCCAATTGGATCCTCTGGGCCTCGCCGCCGGACAGCGTATTGGACTGGCGGTCCAGAGTGAGGTAGCCCAACCCGACATCCGTCAGAAAGCGGAGACGATTCTGAATCTCGGCCAGCAGCCGGTCGGCAACCTTGGCTTCGGTCGGTTCGAGTGCCAAGTCCTGAAAGAACCGGAGTGCGTCGTCCAATGAGAGGCTCAGGACTTGGTCGATAGCCAGGCCTCCTATGCGCACATTCAGCACGGATTGCGCGAACCGTCGGCCTTGGCAGATATGGCAGCGCACCTGCGAACGCCAGCGCGCCAGGGTGGCGGCGACTTGGGGCTTGTAGCGTTTCCGCTCCAACTCGACCAGCAACCCGTGCAGCCCAACGAAGCCGGGCCCGCCGTACTCCAAGAAGTTGCGCTGCTCGGGGGTCAGGCTGTCGTACGGGACGTCAATGGGTATGGCCGCATCCATCGCCGCGGTGACCAAGCGCTTAAGGTACGGTGCCAGTAGCCGCCTCCCCGACAACACCGGGCCTTGCTGCAGGCTGCGCTCGGGCGCGGCGAGCACCAAGTCCATCGCGTAGCCGTCGATGAGCCCGCTGCCGAGGCAACTGGGACAGCGACCTTCGGACGAGTTGAAGCTGAACATCTGTGCGCGCGGCTGCGGGTATTCCACGCCGCAGCGGCGGCATTCGAAGGCGCTGCTGAAGCGAAGGTATTGCTCGGGCTGGTCTGCGCGCTCGAAGCGGATTTCGCCGCACTCCCGGTAGGCGATGTCCACTGCGTCTGCGACCCGCTCGCCGATGTCGGTTGTGACCGCGAGCCTGTCGACCAAGACATAGGTCGGCTTTTCGAAATCGATATCCAACAGGGACTCCGGCGTGGAGAATTCGAAGATCCGGCCGCCTTGGAACAAGCGGTTATAGCCGCGCGCGCGCAACTGCGCCAGCCGTCCGGGCAAGAGCCCCTCGGATTCCGAGCCAGCGCCGTCGGTTTCCGCCACGGCCTCCTCCACCCTGACCGGAAACAGCGCATACCAACGGCTGCCGGGCTCCTGCGCCTGAATTTCTTGGGTGACCAGCTCTACTCCGTCCTTGGTGACCCTTTCTCCGCAGCTCGTGCAGTATGTGTGGCCCGCACGCGCGAACAGCAATCTCAGAAAGTCGGCTAGCTCCGTGGTCGTGGCCACGGTCGAGCGGGGATTCTTGGTGGTGTTCTTCTGTCGGATCGCGACAGTCGGGGCAATGCCGAGCACTTCGTCGGCATCGGGCCGTTCCATGCGCTCGAGGAATTGCCTGGCGTACGAGGAGAGAGACTCCACGTAGCGTCGGCGGCCTTCGGCGTAGACGATGTCAAAGACCAGCGAAGACTTGCCTGAACCCGAAACGCCGGTTACGACGATGAGCTGGTTGTGGGGCAGTCGCAGGCTGACGTTCTTGAGGTTGTGAACCCGTGCGCCGCGGATCTCGAGGTATTCCTGTGGCACCGGCAATCGGACCCGAATGCTGGGGAGGATCGCCGCGAATAGTCGCAGCAGCCCCATTATATCCCGCAGGCGGGCTCCGCCCGCACGGCTGCGCCGCTCGCACAGTTTCGCCAAGCCGCACGCTGTGGAAGTGTTCAACACGGCCCTGAATAGCGCTACACTGGAGAACAGTGGGGCTGCGCCATTCTCGTGGCCGCTGGGAGGATGTATTCGATGCAACGATTCATGACGCTGGCTCTGGCCGCGTGTCTGTGCGCGGCGGGCTTGCTGGCCCAGCAGCCGAACTTCAAGTCCCAAGAGGAAATCGACGCCTTCATCGCCGTCCAAAACGCTGCCACTGTGCAAGACCGAGCCAGCGCTGGCGCCGCGTTCATGGCGACCTACCCGGACAGCGAGGCGGCAGGTCTGGCCGCATACATGACGATGCTGTCTTACCAGCAGATGAACGACTTCGAGAATATGCTGCTGTATGGCGACATGGTGCTGGCGAACAATCCCGCGCCGGGCGTGGAGGCTGGCACGCTAATCTCGCTGGCGGGCGCGATCCCCACGCGTACCCGGGAATTCGATCTCGACAAGGAAGAGAAACTCGCCAAGGCCGAGGACTATGCCAAGAAAGCGATGGGCCTGATCCCGACGCTGACCAAAATGGACCCCAACATGACGGACGACGAGTGGTTGGCCACGCGCAAGGAGTTCATGTCGCAGTGCCACGAGGCCCTAGGCAGCGTTGCCATGAAGCGCGAGGACTTTCCCGGTGCAGAGGGCTCGTTCCGCAAATCCTTGGAAATGTCGGCCAATCCGGTACCGTTCACGGTCTATAACCTGGCGTTGTCTCTGTCCAAGCAGGGTAAGAATGAAGAAGCGTCCCAAGAGGCTGACCGATGCAGCGCGTTGGGGGGTTTCCAGGGCGGTGCCGGAAACGATCTCTGCGCAGAACTGAAGCAGGGTCTCTAGGCTAGTTGAGTCAGGCCTATGGTGCCCGGGGATGCCGATCTGCGACGTCTCACGGAGCGGCTCGGCTATTGCTTTCACGAACTGAGCCACTTGCGGCTGGCTTTGACGCACCGGTCCGCTGTTTATGGTGCGGAAGGTTCTAACGAAAGGCTGGAGTTTCTCGGCGACACCGTACTCGACCTGTGCGTTGGCGAGGCGCTGCTGGATCGTTTTCCTAAGGCCGATTCAGGCGAGTTGACCAAGCTCAAGTCGGTCTACGTCAGCAACGAACACTTGGCTGGTGTAGCCAACCGGCTGGACCTAGCGGAATTCCTGCAGGTCGGAGGCGGGCAGCGACTGGTTGGCGACCGGACCGAGCAGCGAATCTTGGCGAACGCTTTCGAGGCCGTGCTTGGCGCGGTGTATCTCGATGGCGGCATCGTTGCGGCGAAGAGCGTCGTTGCCCGGTGCATGTTCTCAGGCGAGTTGTTGGATGCCCTGTGCGGTCCGCCCGACGACGGGAACCACAAGGCCGCACTGCAAGAGTGGCTGCAGGCCCGCCACTTAGAACTGCCGCTGTACTCCATAGTTCGCACTGAGGGGGCGGGGAATCGACCGACCTTCTTTGTCGAGGCCCGTAGCGGAGAGTTTGTGGGGACAGGTATCGGCCCCAGAAAGCGGGCCGCCGAGAGCGAGGCCGCCGAAAGGCTATTGCGGCTACTGGCCGAAGCCGAGATGCCCGAGCCCGGCTCAAGCGCGGGCGCAACGGTCAGGTCGAGGGCGTGAGAGCAGTGCGCCTGTGTGCTCTTCTGCTGTGCTTGGTTGCGCAGCTGGCGTCGTCTGCGGTTGATGAGGCAGCCTCGCTTTCAGCTGCGCGGAAATTCCAGCAGATCGCGGAAAAGTCCCTGCCCAGCGGCACAGAAGTAGAGTTCTCCGAAGACGAGTTGAATGCGTTTCTGAAGATCCATGGTGCGCTCTCCTTGCCGGATGGTGTCAAAGACCCGGAACTATCGCTGCGCGAGAGGGGAGCGGTTCTTGGAGCGCAGATTGACCTAGAGGCCGCTGGAGACGCGCTAGAGAGCCTGCCGGTGTTGATGCGTCTACTGCTGAAGGGTACTCGCGAGATCTTGGTGGATATCGATTTCGCCATCGAGGACGGCCGCGGATCGCTCAAGCTCGTCTCAATGCTGGTTGAGGGGGTTGAAATCCCCGAATCCGTCTTGGCTTGGTTCATCGAAGCGTACGCCCCGCCGGAGTTTCGGCCCTACCTGATGGGTGAAGAGGCCGAAGTACGCATCGGGCTCAGCGCGTTGAGCTTGGAGCCCGGGCGAGCGATTGCCATTGTGGAGTAGGTTTTCCAAACGGTGGAGCAAGCAGTGCAGGGTCGGCGGATCCTCAGCTACATGCGCGAGCGGGAGGGCGAAATCATCGCCTTGATCCGGACTCTGGTGGAAATCGAATCCCCGACCGGCGACAAGGCGGCGGTCGACCGGATGGGCGATGCGGTGGCAACTGCAGCCGAGGACATTGCGAGGGTCACGCGCTTGGCGCAGTCGGAGCACGGTGACCACCTGCGCATCGAGTTTGACATTCCCTCCAAGGCCGAGGGCCAAGTGCTGGGCTTGGGACATATCGATACCGTGTGGGGAGTCGGGACCTTGCAGCGCATGCCTTGGAGGCAGGCAGACGGGCGGCTTTGGGGCCCCGGCGTCTTCGATATGAAGGCGGGCGTGGCGTACTTGATTTTCGCGGCTCGGGTACTCCGTGATCTAGGCCTAGAGGCTCGTCGTCGCTTTGTGGTGCAGCTAAACTCCGACGAGGAGATCGGAAGCCCTTCCTCGACGCCGTACACACGCGAGGAGGCCGCTCGGAGCGCGGCCGTCCTAGTTGCCGAGCCGAGCGCTGGGCTGGAGGGAAACCTCAAAACGTCTCGCAAGGGCGGGGCCTCATTCGAAATGTCGGTCGATGGTGTCGCCACACACGCTGGGTTGGACTTTGCAGCCGGGGCTAGCGCAATTCTAGAGCTCACCCGCCAGATTCAGACAGCATCCTCATGGACAGACCTGGAGCAGGGCGTGACAGTCAATCCGGGCCTTGTGCGCGGAGGATCGGCCTCCAATGTGGTGGCTGAACATGCTTGGGCGGAATTTGACGTCAGGTTCGCCACCCGCGAGCAAGGCTCTCGCATAGAGGGGCTTTTTGCAACGCTAGGTCCGGTGGACCCTCGCTGTACCGTTACCGTATCGGGGGGTGTCAGGAAGCCGCCCTTGGAACGAAGTCCTGGTGTCGTCCGGCTATTTGAGCGCGCCAAGGCGATTTCTGATCAATTGGGTGTCGATCTCGGCGAAGCATCGGTGGGCGGTGGTTCCGACGGCAATACGACGGCCGCGATGAGGATCCCGACGCTTGACGGACTTGGAGCCGTAGGCGAAGGCGCACACGCACTTCACGAGAGCATCTTGGTGGACCGTATCGCTGATCGCGCTGCCTTGATTGCGAGCCTGGTTCAGACCCTTTGAGTCCGCTATGAAGCCGTGCGCTGCCAGCCGCTGCAGCGCGGTGCAGTCCAGAGCGGCCGCGGCGGTCTACGATTCGCTGCTTGCCGGTAACGGCGTCGGCGTCGTGCCGCTGATGGCGCTAAGTCGAGCAAATGCTTGGGCCCGCCACAACCGCGGGTTGGGCTTTATGGCTGTTTTTCTCTGCACGCACGCTGCCAGCTAGCGACGGGCGATTACCCGCCCGAGTTTGACGACCAGCGCGGTAACTGCGGCTAGGAAGCCCAGCATGGTGATCGGCGGCAGCGATCCAGGCCAGCTCGACAGGTCAAACCAGCCCTTGTAGCCCATCGCGAATGTGTGGGCTGAGGCCAGGGCCAGGGTGGCGTAGCCCATGTGTTGTGCCCGCAGCCAGCGCTCCATGCCAAGCGCGTCGTACATGTAGGGCAGGGTGGTGATCGCCGGGAACAATAGGCAGCCGTAGGCGAGGACACCGCATAGAAACGTAACTTCGCCCGTCAGATTGAGCTTGCCGGACGCCGCGAAGAACTTTTCATAGTATGCGGGGGTTAGCAAGATCATTGACATCAGCGCGTGCATCGAGATCATTCCGAAGCCGGCCAAGCCGAAAAACTTAGCTTTGGCCCGCACCAGTTCAGTGCCGGGCGTGCCCCCGAACACCTTGCCGACCATGTAGGCCATTGCTATGAACACGACTCCGCCGAATGCAGCCGACTTATTGACGATGTAGAGAGGCAGGTGCGTCCACTCCACGCCTTTGAAGACGTTGTAGCGAACGATCGCATAGACGAGGCATACGCCCCAGACCGCCAGGACCCAAGCAGTGCGCTCTCGGCACGGCAGGCGCAGGCTGGATCCTGGATTGGCCCGCATTCGTAGGTGATTGGCCGACGAATCGGATGGCATAGAGAGAAAATGATACTCCAAGCAGTCACACGTAACGCAAGTGTGATGTGTGCGATCCGCGTTGCCCCGCGCTAATGGAAACTATGCACCGCGGTGCCGGACATGCGGCCACGAACCGGTCAGGACCGGACGTTCCGATCATTCCCTTACAACGAAGCCAGATACCGAGCCTGCCACCCTGTCTCAGGCCGACGAAGCTACCCCGAGGGACGTGCAGCCGGGCAAGGGCGAAGCCAAGACCGGGCCGCCCCACCGTGGCGTATCATGGCACCGGTGAGTTCGCAGACCTACGACACTATCGCTGAGCAATACCGCGATTCCAAGTTGTTGGCATTCCGCCATTGCATCGAGCGTTACACCCTCATGGAATTGCTCGGCGACCTAAACGATCAGACGCTCCTCGACATGGCGTGCGGCGAGGGGGTCTACGCCCGTCAGTTCAGGCAGGCTGGCGCGGCGGAGGTGACCGGCGTCGATATCTCGTCGGCAATGGTTTCCCTAGCCGAGGCTCAAGAGCGGGCGAAGCCAATTGGCTGCAGGTATGTCTGCGCGGATGCCACGGAGTTCAAGCCTGCCGCGCCGGTCGACGTGGTGACGGCCATCTATCTGCTCAACTATGCGCGCACACCGGACGAGTTGCAAGGCTTCATCCGCGCCTGCTTCGGTGCCCTTCGGCCGGGCGGTCTGCTCGTCGGCTTCAATGACAATATTCGACGGCCACCCAGAACGGACGATGTATCTCTCGCCAAGTACGGGATGGAACGGACATGTGCGAGGCATCCGCCCCGCGAGGGCGATGCCATTCGGTATCGAATGACCAACCACGACGGCCGAACTTTCGAGTTCGAGAATTACTACCTGACGCCTGCGACCTGCGAGGCTGCTATGCGAGAAGTGGGATTCGACGACTTTCAATGGGTCGACGCGATGCTGGATCCGATCGAGCGGAACAATCCCTTCTGGAACGACTTCATGGCGCATGCGCCTTTCACTGCATTTCGCGCGACGAAGGCGTAGCTTGTCGGGCACGTGACAGCGTGGCGCTCGGGGTGGGGTCGCACGACTACGGCAATTGGTGGGTCAACTACTCGCTGGCCAACTGGCTTGTCGGTGACAGGAATTCGGGCACCAGACTTGCTGGAGCCGAGCGCTGGACCGCAGGCCAGGCAGGGTTCGGGTTCCTGGCCAGGGAAGGGTGGTTTGGTGCTCGATGGTCCGATCGCTCGACCTTGCTATACTGCCTCGGCGCCAGGGTTGCATCGAGCAGAACCACAAAATGCTGCTGTCGCGCCGTCCAAGCCACCGCGACCAGGCCGATCTTCGCTCAGCGAAATCGATACCCCAGGGGACCACCGAGTTGGGTTTCGATCCTGTCTGAAGCTCTGCAACTCTTCGTGAATCGTTGGATGTGCAACGAGCGTGGTACATACTCGATTAGCACCACAGGCCTGCTGCCCAGGACCGCCCATGCATAGATCCATCCATCAACTTGTCTGCGCCTTGGCCTTGGCGGCAATCGTACTGCCCGGCCAAGATACCGCCTCCGAGCGCTCGTCGGAACCATTCACTCTCAAGGCAGCCGTTGATCTGGCAGCCACGAACTTTCCGGCGATTCGTGCGTCGATGGCTCAGGTTGCAGAGGCAGAGAGCGGCATCGCCCTAGCGAAGACCGCATATCTGCCGGAGGCAGACATGCGCTTGGGTGTCAACTTTGCGACCCGCAACAACGTTTTCGGGTTGATCTTCCCAAACGATGTGATTCCCGGCATATCTGGACCTGTGCAGGACGAATCGACGATTACGAGTGTGTTCGGCAGCTCGGCTGGAGTCTTGTTGTCTTACGAGCCGTTCGACTTTGGGCTGCGGAAGGCAAATGTCCGGGCTGCGGAAGCGGTCCGGGCTCGCGCTGAAGCGGGCCGTGCGGTGACGGAGTACGAGGTGGAGCTTGCCGCGGCGGATGCTTATCTGCAAGCGGTTGCCTTTCGCCGTGCCGTGCGAGCCGCTGAGTCGGGCGTCGAGCGCATGGAGGTCTTCCACGCCTCGGTCGATGCGCTTGCTAAGACTGGGTTGCGACCGGGCGCGGATGCCTCGCGGGCTGCGGCAGAGCTGGCCCGCTCGCGGTCAGACTTGATCCGTGCCCAACAAGCCGAGCAGACCGCGCTGGCACAGTTGGCGGAGCGGCTCGGGTTCGCGGGCAGTGCCCTAGAAATCAATCCTGCCGGCCTGTCGCGTGATCCACCGGCTGAAGAAACGCCGGAGACCTCGCTGGATGCGCATCCGCTCGCCCTAGAGCGGCAAGCGGAAATTGAAGTCGGTGAGGCGCGACTCAGTGCTCTGGAAAAGGAATGGCGCCCAAGGCTGCAAACTCAGTCCGCCGTGTACGGACGTGGGACCGGGGCCCGTCTAGACGGGACGTTCCACCGTATCGGATACGGCTTGGCGCCCAGGCAAGCCAATTGGGCGGTCGGCTTCAACGTGGATTTCGACCTGCTGGAATACAAGCAGAACCGGGCTAAGCGACGGGCGGCATCCCATCGTCTCGAGCAGGAGCGGGCGAGTCGCGCTGTTGTGAAGCAGGAACTGCTCGGCGAAGTCGCTCGCGCGAAGATCGCAGTGGAAAGCGCGCGCAGGATAGCCCGGAACACCCCGACCGAGTTGGCCGCTGCACGGGCTCTCGAGACACAGGCCCAGGTACGCTACAAGGCCGGGCTCGGCACGGTTGTGGAAGTGGCCGATGCCCAACGGCTGCTGCGCCAAGCCGAAGTCGACGATTCTCTCGCCAAGCTGGACATCTGGCGAGCGTTGCTCGCATTGGCGGCAGCGCGAGGCGACATGGACGGCATGTTGACTGCGGCAAGCCTGTAAAAGGATTCAACCATGTGGCTGATTCACGCCGCGATGCGGCGACCGATCACCGTCCTGATGGTGATTCTTGGCGTTGCGCTAGCATCCGCGCTGGCACTGACGCGGATGAAAGCGGATATCTTTCCGGACCTCGGCACGCCCGTAATTTATGTCGCCCAGCCCTACGGTGGCATGGACCCCGCCCAGATGGAGGGGTACTTGGTGAACTATTACGAGTACCACTTCCTCTACATTCGCGGGATCGACCATGTGGAATCGCGCTCGATCCAAGGTGCGGCTCTGATGAAGCTGCATTTCCACGAGGGCACTGACATGGCGACCGCGATGGCGGAGACGGTTGCACAAGTCAACCGCTCGCGCTCGTTCATGCCGCCCGGCACCGTTCCGCCGTTCATCATGCGCTTCGACGCGGGAAGCGTGCCGGTCGGCTATTTGGTCTTTTCCAGCGAGACCCGCGGTGTGGATGAGATCGCAGACCTAGCCCTGTTTCGCGTGCGCCCCATGTTCTCGCGCCTGGAGGGCGTTTCGGCGCCGCCGCCGTTCGGGGGCAGTGCGCGCAGCCTGGTTGTGAGGGTCGATCCGAACAAGCTGCGCAGCTACGGCATGTCGCCTGACGACATCGTCCAGTCGATTGCCCAGACCAACACGATTTCGCCATCTGGAAGCGTTCGAATCGACGACAAGAACTACCTCGCTCCCGTGAATTCGACCGTGGTGCAGGCCGCCGAGCTGAACGATGTCCCGATTCGAAGCGGAGTTGGCCCGACGGTCTACCTGCGGGACGTGGGCTACGCCGAAGATGCTGCCGACATCCTCACCAGTTACGCCTTGGTCGACGGCGCCAGGGCCGTCTATATTGCCGCAACCAAACGCGCCGATGCATCGACGCTGGAGGTGGTGCGGCGCGTCAAGGAAGAACTGCCCACGTTTCGGGCGGCGATCCCCGAAGACATCAATGTCACATTCGAGTTCGACCAGTCGTTTTACGTCCTCAATGCGATTCAAGCCCTGACCACGGAGGGAGTGCTGGGGGCCCTCTTGACCGGGTTGATCGTCGTGCTGGCCTTGGGTAGCTTCCGCAGCGCGATCGTCGTTGTCCTAACGATCCCCATCGCCCTGCTATCGGCTACCGTAGCCCTTTGGGCGGCAGGGCAGTCGATCAATTTGATGACCCTCGGGGGGTTGACCCTCGCCATCGGGATTCTGGTCGACGAGTCGATCATCGCGATAGAAAACATCCACACGCACAGAGCCCAAGGCAAGCCAGTGGCAAAGGCTGTCTTGGAGGCCAGCCGCGAGGTTGTCGTGCCGCGCTTGCTTGCCATGCTCTGTGTCGTTGCTGTATTCGCGCCGTCATTCTTCATGACCGGCGTGGCGCAAGCGATATTTGTGCCGCTGGCCTTGGCGGTGGCGTTTGCGATGATTTCCTCCTATTTCCTCGCCAGCACATTCGTGCCGGTGATGGAAACTTGGCTCCATCGGACGGCCAAGCCAACTCCCGACGCCGCGCAGAACCGGCTCTCCGCGTTGCAAGACCGCTATGGCCAACTGTCCGCGCGTCTGGTCAGCCTGCGCTGGCCGATCTGCGGCCTGTACTTGGCGGGAACAGCCTGCATCCTATTCTTCGTGGGCGGAAGCTTGGGGACCGACATCTTTCCGCGCATGGACACCAATTCGCTACAGATGAGGGTGCGAGGTCCGTCAGGCACGCGTGTCGAGCGAACCGAGCGCATCGCTCAAGATGTCCTCGCTGCGGTCGGCGAGATCGTCGGCCCGCAAAACGTGGAGAAGTCGATTGCCTTTGTGGGTGTCCAGCCGTCAAGCTTTCCCGTCAATCTCATCTTTCTCTGGACCGGAGGACCCCACGAAGCCGTCATGCGAATCGCGCTCAGCCCGGACTCGGGGATTCCCACGGCCGAGGTGGAAGAAGAGTTGCGCAAGCGAGTTTCGGAGTTGGCCCCGGGGACACAGATAGCGTTTGAATCCCCGGATTTGGTCAGCCAGGTAATGAGTTTTGGCGCGCCCACGCCAATTGAGATTGCAGTGGCGGGCCCGAACCTTGCGGACAGCGAGGCCTACGCGCGCGAAGTGGTGTCGCGACTCGATGCGATTGACTATCTCCGAGATGTGCAGGTCGGCGAACTGCTCTCCTACCCGTCCGTCGAGATCAACGTCGACCGCAGGCGGGCAGCACAGCTTGATGTGAGCGTGGAGCAAGTCGGCCGGGCGCTTGCCCCTGCTACTTGGTCCAGCCGTTTCACAACCCCCGTGTACTGGGCCGATCCCAAGTCCGGGATCGCGTACCAAGTGCAGGTCGAGATTCCGCAGTCGATGATTCAATCCTTGGAAGATGTCGCCCGAGTTCCGGTCAAGAATGGGGCCTCGGTGCCGACTCTGGTCGGGGATGTTGCCGACGTCAGCTTTGGTGAAGCGGTCGGCGAGTACCACCGCTACAACATGCAGCGTATGGTTACAGTGACGGCGAATGTCGTGGGCCGCGATTTGGGCACTGCCGCTGCGGAGATTCGCCGCGCGCTGAACGAGCTGTCCGTGCCGAGGGGCGTCAACGTGAACGTGCGCGGGCAGGTCAGCCCCATGGAACTGATGACCGGCAGTCTCGAGCTGGGCTTGCTGCTGGCGATTATCGCAGTCTTCCTGCTGCTCGCGGCCTACTTCCAGTCGGTCAGGGTGTCTTTCGTAGTGGTGACGGCGATTCCCGCCGTCCTGTCCGGTGTTGCTCTGGCATTGATGCTGACTGGCGTGACGCTCAATCTACAGTCCTACATGGGAGCGATCATGGCGATCGGAGTCTCCGTTGCCGACTCGATCTTGCTCTGTACCTTCGCTGAAAAATATCGTCGTGGCGGAATGTCATCGATCGCTGCGGCGATCGAGGCTTCGCGGACACGGGCGAGACCGATCTTAATGACGAGCGTGGTGATGATCGCGGGCATGACTCCGCTGGCGCTGGGTTCCGAGCAGACAGCTCCACTGGGGATCGCCGTGATCGGCGGACTGGTGGCATCGACGTTTACGGCTTTGGTCGCGATTCCCTCAGTCTTTGCAGTAGTGCAACGGAATGCGTCGGCCACTTCGCCATCGATCGATCCAGAGGATCCTGACAGTCCTTACTACGCGGACCCTTCGATGCCCGAGATGCCCGCTGCTTAAGGGAGAATTTAATATGCGTATCGCCATTGTGATCGGATTTCTGGCAGCTGTCGCGCCAGCCATCGGCCAAGAGGCTGGCAGCGTCCAGACTGAACTGACATCGGTTGTGTCTAGATCCTTGGACGAGACGACGACAATTCCGGGTGAACTCAAACCCTACCAGCGGGTAGACATCTATGCCAAAGTTACAGGATTCGTCGAGGCCGTCCACGTGGACCGGGGCTCGTTCGTGAAGGTTGGGCAAATGTTGGCTGAGATGAGTGCGCCGGAACTTGAAGCCCAGCGGGTCGAGGCCCAAGCGAAGATCCCGGTTGCGGCAGCGCAGCGAATTGAGAGTCAAGCGCGGCTCGCTGCTGCAGAAAGCACCCACCAGAGGTTGGCGGAAGCAGCCAAGACACCAGGCGCTGTCGCCGCGAATGATGTCTTCTTGGCAGAGCAGGCGGTACAGGCCGAGCGGGCAAGGAGCGATTCCCTTAGCAATACGATTGCGGCATACGAAGCGTCGGTCCACGCGCTTGAAGAGATTGAGAAGTATCTCGACGTGGCCGCACCGTTTTCGGGTGTGGTCACTGAGCGGCAGGCGCATACAGGTGCGCTGGTCGGGCCGCACGGGAGTGCTGGTATGCCTTTGTTCACGCTCGAGCAAGTGTCACGCTTGAGGGTCGTAGTAGCTGTTCCGGAAGCGTTTCGGCAGAGCATCAGGACTGGGCAGAAGGTTCAGTTCAGCGTGGCGGCATTCCCTTCGGAAGTCTTTGCCGGGACTGTCGCCCGGCCGGCCTACGCGGTCGACCCCAAGACTCGCACGATGCCGGTTGAACTGGATTTCGAAAATACTGCGATGAAGCTCACGCCCGGCATGTATGCGGAAGTGGCGTGGCCGATCCGGCGCACGGGCGAGACGCTCTTTGTTCCGCGGACGGCTATCAAGGAAACGACCGAGCAAATCTTTGTGATTCGAGTTGACGGTGGCGAGGCAGAGTGGGTCAGCATCCGCCGGGGGATCGCAGCCGATGATCTGACAGAAGTCTTTGGCGACCTTGCTGAAGGCGACCAGATTGTGCTGCGCGCGACGGACGAGATCAGGCCCGGCATCCGAGTCATGCCCAGATAGCAGCGTGCAGCCCGCGTGAACTGGGGGGCAAATATTCCGATGCGAACTCATGAAACAGAGGGTTAAGCAGCGAGGAGAGATGGGAGATGCCGGAGATACGACCGCTGAGGCATGTGAAGTTGCGGGAGGCTTGGCCCGACGAGGCGCGCCATTTCACTCCATGGCTGGCTGACAACATCGATCTCTTGGGTGCCAGGCTAGATCTGGCACTAGAACAAGTGCAGGCGGAGGTCACGCTCCCGAGCGCTGGCCGGGTTGACATTTGCGCCAAGCAGGCTGGAACGGGCGCCAACGTGGTGATCGAAAACCAACTCGGGGAGTCGGATGACTCGCACTGCCTCCGATTGCTGGGGTATGCCGCCAACGCGGAAGCCAACATACTGGTTTGGGTGGCTAGCGCTTTTACTTCCTACCACAAGAGCATCCCGAAATGGCTGAACGACGCCGATACCATCCATGTGTACGCCGTCACCGGGCGGGCCTACCGTGTTCGAGAAGCCCTAGCCGTCGATTTCCAGACGGTGGTTGAGCCGCAATCGCAACCGGGATCGTCCCGTCCCGACAACAAGAACTCGAACACGCTCTTCGGGGAATTCTATAGGCCGCTCGTGGCGCGGCTGCGCCAGAAGGGAATGCAGCCCTTGGGGAGGGGGGGATGGCGCGGCCGATGGCGGTCGTTCCAGTCCGGACATGCGGGTGCCATCTATGGCACGGGGTTGGTCAGCGGCAAGGCTAGGGTATTCCTATCCCTGAACGGGACCGGCCACCAACGAAGGTACCGTGCTCTATTCGAGCACCGGCAAGAGATCGCCGGAGAAGTGGATGGCAACATCTTGTGGCAGGAAGGGAGCGAGGGAGATTGGGAGTCCTTGGTGATGCTCGAAAGGGACGGGACGGTCAGTTTGACAGAGTCCGAGGAAGAACAAGAGACGGCGCGTCAATGGATGGCTCACAACCTCATCCCGCTACGGGACGCTCTGCAACCACACCTAGACCAGTTGATGCGAGCCGAGGACGCCGCGCCCGACGCAGGGTCATGAGCGTGCTCGACGAGCGAGCCGGACGCGTGATCGACCTCTTCAGAAACCTGTTCGAATGCGACGGACATAACTTCGGCAGCGTTTCACATGGTGTCTTGGGAGTCTCGGATGGAATCGAGGGCGTACAGTGGAACGCGTGGTACTGCCAGCGCGACGAGACCGCTTGGTTGGGGTCAACCTTGAGGGCAAGAAGTACGACAACTGGCCCGTCGCACGGCTAGTCGAGCGGGAGATCGCCCATCCACTCCTGCTGCCTGAGTATCGCGTTAGGGTTACGAGGCCGCATGTTGTCACGGTTAGTTGGACGCGAGACGCATGGAAGGTTGGTTTCCGCGTCCCGATCAAGGAGTCAAGGCTTCCCCCTACTCCACTCGCGCTGGATCGGCTTGATGGCGACGACTGGACCCGTGCATTGCGACGCGCCCGGGAGTGTCTGAATCCCAAGCGGCAGTATCGCGGGCGGCGCCGAACAAAGGTCACCCTGCTCCGGTCAGCTCAAGTGGTTGAACGGGACGTGAGCCCGCATCTCCGTTTCAAGGCCGAGCTCGAAAAGTTTGATGGAAGCACGATGCTGCGGGCGAAGAACGACATCGCGATGCTTCACGAATTCACCACTCGCCAAGCACGGCCCATCGTGTGACCATGATCGACGCTCCACGGACCACCAACACGGTCAAACGGATTCCCGACCGGAAGAGGGGATGATGATTGAATGGAGTTCGCTAACTATTTCCTGTACTGGGATAGGGGATTGACTCGGCACACTGCCATATGGCGTGGTTGAGCACGCGTGCTCTATTCCAAGCCACTCCCGCGAGCATTTCGCTGGGCTGACGAGCATCCGAGGATCGTCGTGCACGGCAGTGGGGCGGTAACGACCGCCCACGGCAGGACGGACTCTTCCCTACGGGAAGAATACAAGCTTGACCAGCAGGGCGAGGATGATTGGTCCCACGGAGAATATCGCAAACTTCAATACCGCGAGCGACTTTTCCAGATCAGCAAAACGCGTGTCCATCTTTGACTGCAACTCCAACAGATCGGACTTGGTGGCGAAATCCTGTGTCTTGGCGACCTCGCCCGCCGCGGCCTTGGCCTTGTCTGCGGGAACGTTTGCGAGGAGCAGCGCTTCGTACATTTCCGTGCTGATCACACCCATGACAGGGCTCAGTATACCAATCACCGCTCCGCTTCGAGTCCCTCAGGATTGCCCGCGATCCGCAGCGGTCAATGGCAAGTGGTCTGTCGATGTGTGATTCTCAGGTAGACGCAGTTGAGGTCGCAGCAAGCATCGCCGACCCTCATCTATTACTTCACTTCGTGGCCGGCGCGTGTTGATGCCGGTCGACTAAGCCTCAATCTCGGCCAACAGCTTAGCTAACTTCCTGATGCGGCGGCGAAACGTTGACGCGACCGGCCAAGCGGCCCAGTTCGGTCCGTTCGCATCCGCTTAGCGTAGGATCCGGGCGCGGTGCACCTTCTGGCTGCCGGCGACTAGCTGGTCCGCCGTCTCGTCGCAGACCGTGCATTCCTTGTCCGTAAGTCGCACGACTTACTTCTTCATGAGCCCTTTCCGGGGCCCTGACACATGCCTGCAAGACATCCTCTATCCGAAATGCTAGCGAGGCTGGCCGCTAGGTTGCGCCAAGCCAGTTGGAGTCTTGCAGGAGGCTCTACGACACTCCAAGACGGATCGATTCCAGTGCTGAATAGCCGTGAGACGGAATGTCATTGCCGGGGAAACGCTGGTGAGCCTCCAAGGTATGGTTGCGAGTCGAACAGGGCTCCGCGACCGTCGAGCCTCGGATCCTCCGTTTCGATCAACGCTTGCGCCAAGCGCACCGCCAATTGTATGCGGGTCCTACGGTACTCCGGCTCATCCGCCACGTTGACCACCTGTCCGGGGTCTTTCTGGAGGTCGTACAACTCTTCAGCCGGACGCTTGGCGAATGATAGATCGTAGTACCGCCTTAGCTTCGGATCGTTGCGGTTTTGCCATAGGAACCATTTGGTCGGGCTGTTGTCGCAATCAGCGAGCCAAGCGTTGGGCACCTGTGCGTTTTCGTAGTCCGGCGTCCCGGCAGGCCAGCGATCTGGCTCGTAGTTGCGGATGTAGAGGAACTCGTCCGTGCGGATCCCGCGGGCCGGATAGCCTCCGAGCTGCGGCGCTTCCTGCGCTACCACATGGCGCTCGCGTCCGAAGAGGATGTGATCGCGGTCCGCTGACACGCGTCCAGACTGGTCCGACCTGAGGATCGACAGCAGCGAGCGACCGGTCATCTCTTCCGGTATCGCAAGCCCGGCCACTTCTAGAAACGTCGGTGCAACGTCGGTCGTCGACACAAAATCAGTGATTGTCCGGCCTCCGGGAATACTGCCCAGCCACATGATTGCCATCGGAACCCGCGTACCGGAATCGTACAGGTTGCCCTTAGCCCTGGGGAAGGGCATGCCGTGGTCACCGGTCATCACGATCAAGGTGTTCTCGAGTTCGCCCATTTCTTCCAGCCGGCTGACCAATTCGCCCACATCGCGATCAAAGCGCTGGACCTCGAAGTAGTAGTCGGCCACATCGCTGCGCACCTCCTCGGCATCGGGGAAGTGCTCGAATAGATGCACGTCCTCAAGCTTGACACCGCTTTCCACTCCCGTGCCCGCGGTGTAGGGGCGATGCGGGTCGCTCGCCCCGAACCAGAGGCAAAACGGCATATTCTTCGGACGAGCATCGAAAAACCCGCCTACGCTGTCGAAAATCTTGCCCGCCGGGCTGACGCCGGTACGCGGATGCGTACCCGGACCCCAGCCTTTGCGGTAGCTTCCGACAAAATAACCCTCGGCAGCCAGCAGCTTGGGATACTCGGGCTCAGTCGATGGCCAGACGCTCCAAAGGTTGCCAGCCGGGCCCAGGCGCCAGAACTGCTGGCCGGTGATGATCGCCCCGCGGCTGGGTGTGCATGAGGGCGATGAGATGTAGGCATGCTCGACAAGTACGCCATCGCGTGCTAGCCGGTCGAAAGTGGGCGTCTTGACACCCTTGTCTCCATAGGCTGAGGCATGCGGCCAGCCCCAGTCATCCGCGATCGCAAAGACAACGTTCGGTCGCGCGTGCACGGCCTCGGGCAGGCCCGCCACAATCCCGACCAACGTTGCCAGTAGAGCGAGTCTGAGCTTCATGCCGATCACGATACCACGCGCCATGCATTGGCTTGCACACCCTCCCCGGAGGGCCGCGTCGGCACCTACGGGATGAGCAACAGCTTGCCCATGGTCTTCCTGCCGGCCAGCTGCGATTGCGCTTCGCCAGCAGCGCTGAGCGGAAACTCACCTCCGACATGGATGTGCAAGTCGCCGTCCTCGATCCACTGGAATATTTCGGACGCACGCCGCATGAGGTCCTCGCGGCTGGAGATATAGGCGAAGAGCGACGGGCGTGTGAGGAACAGGGAGCCCCGCTTCGTGAGATCCAGCGGAGCGAGCGGGGGCACGGGTCCGCTGGCGTTGCCGAAGGTCACCATCATGCCCCTCGGCTTGAGACTGTCCAAGCTCCCCGTCCACGTCGACTGGCCCACTGAATCGTAGACCACATCGACACCTTGGCCATCGGTGAGGCGGCGGCATTCCTTTTGGAAGTCCTGCTCGGTGTACAGGATCACCTCGTCCGCTCCGGCTGCCTTGGCTTTGGCCGCTTTCTCCGAGGTCGAGCAGGTGCCAATGACACGTGCGCCGAATTTCTTTGCCATCTCGATCAGCAGGAGCCCGACACCTCCCGCACAAGCGTGGATGAGCGCAGTGTGGTCTGGTCCGAGAGTAAACGTGGAACGCGTCAAGTAGTGCGCCGTCATGCCTTGTAGCATTGCCGCGGCCGCGGTCTTGGTTGCGATCGTGTCGGGGATCTTCACCAGTCGGTCAGCCGCCACCTTGGCGTACTCGGCGTAGGAGCCATGCACGCCTGTATAGGCCACGCGCTCACCGACTTGCAGCGAAGTGAGGTCGGATCCGACTGCGCTGACAATGCCCGCCCCCTCCTGACCGTTCGTAATCGGCAGCTCTGCCGGGTAGAGGCCGGTGCGGAAGTAGATGTCAATGAAGTTGACACCGGCTGCTTCGATCTTGACGACAGCCTCAGAGGGCCCGGGTTCAGGTGTTGGGACCTCCTCGTATGTGAGGACCTCTGGCCCGCCGGTTTCGTGGATGCGGATTGCTTTCATGGCGAAGCGGTATTCTAGCAATTCGATGCGTGTCCGTAGCGTTGACGCCTGGCACCTCCGGGCCCCGCTAGGCCAGCCGTTTAGTTTTTCCCAATTCTCGTACGCCCAGCGGGAAGCCATGCTTGTGCGGCTCACATCCGAAGATGGCCGCGAAGGATGGGGTGAGGCATATGGCCCGGCTGCTGTCACTGCCGCTATCGTTCGCGAATTTATGGGGCCCCTACTGATCGGGCGAGACCCACGGTCCATCGAATCGAACTGGGAGCTGCTGTACGCCCGCTCGCTCGACTACGGGCAAAAGGGCGTGATGCTGGCCGCGATCTCCGCGCTGGACATCGCGTGCTGGGATCTCAAAGCGCAGGACGCAGGCACACCACTGTATCGGCTCTTGGGCGGCGCTCCCACGCAGTCCATTGAGTGCTATTGGACGGGCTTCTACTTTGGCGGCGATGAACCACTGGAGCGGCGCTGGGAGCGCGAGGCTCGGGAATGCTTGGATCAGGGATTTAGGGCGGCCAAAATGAAGGTCGGACTCGGCGTGCAGCGCGACGCGGAACTAGTGGCGTCGGTGAGGGACTTCCTCGGCGCTGGCGTAAAGCTCTCCATTGATGCGAACCACGCTTATATGCCAGCTGAGGCGATTGAGCTGGCGCGGCGGGTGGAGGGCATGGGCATCCATTGGTTCGAAGAGCCCGTTTCTCCCCTTGATCCGGAAGCCTACTTGCAAGTGAAGGCTCAGACCCCGATAAGCATCGCCGGCGGGGAATGCGAGTCCACCCGCTTCGGTTTCGAGCGTTGGTTTCGGCTGCGTGCCCTCGATTACGCCCAGCCGGACATCTGCGCTTGCGGCGGCATCTCCGAAGGCATGAAGATCGCGACGCTCGGCTCATTGACGGGCGTGCATGTCACGCCGCACGCATGGGGATCTGCGGTCGGTCAGGCTGCCGCATTGCACTTCTATGCCGCCCGGCCGCGGCATCCGTCCACCCTCACCCCTGAGTCGAAGCTCATCGAGTGCGACCGAACGGAGAATCCGTTCCGGGAGGTCATTGTGGACGAGCCGCTGCGCTTAGCGGAGGGGCGCTGGCAGTTGCCCGACTCTCCGGGCCTAGGTGTGAGCATGCGGCCCGAAGCATTCGCGCCGTACTTGGTGACTTGAACGCTCTGAACGCTTCCGTGCTAGAGCGCCCGGCTGACGGCGGCTTTCCAGCCGTCGTATAGGTTTGTGCGCTGTGATTCGGACATGGACGGCTGGAAGGCCCGGTCAACGCTCCAGAAATGCTCCAACTCGTTCGTGTCAGTCCAGAACCCGGTGGCCAGCCCTGCTAGGAAAGCTGCGCCGAGTGCGGTCGTCTCCAGATAAGCCGGTCGCACCACTGGCACTCCTAAGATGTCGGCTTGGAACTGCATCAAGAAGTCGTTCTGCGTGGCACCGCCGTCCACCCGGATTTCCGTGAGCTTGGAACCGCAATCTGATTCCATGGCCTCCACCAAGTCGCGAGTCTGGTACGCGATGGACTCCAGTGCGGCACGCACGATGTGCTCGCGTCGTGCGCCCCGGGTCAGTCCCGTCAGGATGCCACGTGCGTCGGCGTTCCAGTAGGGGGCGCCCAGGCCCGTGAAAGCGGGCACCATGTAGACCCCGGCCGTGTCCTGTACCGCTTGCGCTGCCGCTTGGGAGTCAGCGGCGGTTTCGATCAGCGCCAGTTCGTCGCGTAGCCATTGCACCACCGCGCCGGCCACGAAAATCGCGCCCTCGAGTGCGAAGTCATTGCCTCCGGGACTAGATGCGGCAGTCGTGGACAGCAACTTGTGCTGCGAGTGGGACGGTTCTGTCCCGGTATGCATCAAGGCGAAGCATCCGGTGCCGTACGTGTTCTTGACTAGGCCTGGGCGAAAGCAGGCCTGCCCGAAAAGCGCGGCCTGCTGGTCGCCGGCGATGCCTGAGATGGGAATCTCGGCACCGACCACTTCGCCCGATGTCGTCGCCATCGTGCCGCAAGAGGGCACGATCGCCGGCAACATGGCTTCCGGCACGCCTAGCAACGAGAGCATGTGTGAGTCCCATTCTCCGGAACGCAGATTCATCAGTAGCGTTCGCGAAGCGTTGGTGCGATCGATGACGTGAGTCGCGCCATTCGTCAGCTGATAGACCAGCCACGAGTCGACGGTGCCAAATGCCAGGTCGCCGTCCTCCGCGCGGCGCCTGGCATCGGGCAGGTTATCCAGAAGCCAGCCGATCTTGGTGCCGGAAAAGTACGGATCCAACACCAGCCCGGTACGCTCGGTAACAGCTCTCCCGTGGCCAGCGTTCGCCAGTTCCGTACAAACGGGGGATGTCCGCCTGCACTGCCACACAATGGCAGGACCGACCGGCTCGCCCGTCGCGCGATCCCAGACGATCGTGGTCTCGCGTTGATTGGTGATTCCGATCGCGGAAATCCGCTGCCAGCCGCCGCATTGCGCTACCGCCTCGCTGGCCGCGCGCAATTGGAGTTGCCAGATGGCGTTCGCATCCTGCTCCACCCAGCCGCTGTGCGGGAACCGGCTCTCGAATGGGTGCTGTGCCACCGCCTGCGCCCGCGCCTCGCGGTCAAATGCGATGGCGCGGGCGCTGCTCGTGCCCTCGTCTAGGGCCAACACGTAATCGGACATTGCTCTTGATCTTGGCAACAGGATCGCCGCCAGCGCAACTTGCGCCCGGACGTGGGAGATTTCTGGCGCTCCTAAACACCCATGGCCGCGGGCAGCCACCCCGTATGCATGAAACGGGCGCGGAGCGGCCAGCGGCGCGGGCCGGCGCTAGACTTGCGGATAGCGGAGGCGGGTGCAAGATCGGATCTCTAAG
>LXNI01000589.1_pt1 | contig 40293 bp, 25 predicted proteins | sample 809091 | NCBI WGS metagenome assembly LXNI01 (sample SAMN04870527, study PRJNA318959) | sponge metagenome | biome: 01000161; feature: marine sponge reef; material: water | host: Sarcotragus foetidus | place: Greece: Milos, Mediterranean Sea | collected 2013-05-29 | depth 5-7 m
GATCTGGACGCCGTTGATCGGCTGTCCGGTGGTCGCTGCAACGACCTGGCCGGTAACGGTTCCGTCCTGCGCGACCGCCTGGGCCGGCAGAAGGAACGCCACCGCGGCCGCCACAGCCAGGAGAGAGGAGAACCTCCCTCCGTTGGTAAGTTGGTAGCGTTGGGTCATGTCGCCTCTCCTTTGTGGAGGTGGGATGACTGGTTTGCGGACGAAGGCCCCGTGCCGATCGCCGCTAGCGTACCGCAGAATTTCTACGGTAATGTCGGAATTTCGCAGTGATAACGTCTTGTGATGGCCTGGTAATAGCGTACATATGAATGAAAATGACGTATATCACATTCTACGAGTCGCACGTCCGACACGCAATGAGATGGGCCGATGCGGCCTAGAAGATCTCCCCGAGTCCCTGCTCTACCCGCTCCGACAGGGAGGGCACGGCAAAGGCCATGACCCGGGTGGTTTCGCTCCGGATGTAGTAGGGATCGCGCTCCGCGGCGCTGTCGTGGAGCAGTTCCACGAACCCGAGCGGTTCGCCTGAATCGTCGAAATATTCGACCCGCAGCAGGGGCCGGGTCGTGCCCATGGCGGGCTCGGCACCGTACCCGCCGATCGCGAGCTGGTCGACCCTTTCCATGAAGTTGGCGAAGCCCTCGTCGGGCGTGTCATCGCCCACGGCCGTCCACTCCTCCGCCTCGGTGCGCGCCATCTCGCGGGTCCCGCCGCCAGGGACCTGGACCCGCACGGTCGCAACATCGTCGTCGACGAAATGGTGCAGCCACCGTTCTCGCAGCGCCCCCTCCCCGATCGCGAAGGGCCGCGCGATGTCGCCGCCGATGACATAGCCCTCCCCGGTCGCGGGTTCGAGAGCGTAGCGATCCTGGCCGCCGAACGCCGAATCCCCCACCACAAGCAGGCGGCGTTCGTCGACGAAGCGCACTTCGACGCTCTCGGAAGCCTCGTCGAGCCCGAATCGGGCCGTCATCTCGGGAGACAGCACTCCCAGTTCCCGAATCACCCTCAGCGTCGCGAGGCGGCCGACCAGCGTGCGGCCCGGCGCTCCCGCGGGATACTCCAACGTATCGGTGCGCTCCGTTCCGTCGATCTGGATGGTCCACAGGAACGCACCGTCGTCGTCGCTGCGCTGCTGGAGTTCGACCTGCTTCTCCGGCGCACTGTAGTGGACGGACACCACGTCGGTCGTGTCCCGCTCCCAGATCAGGGTCAGGGTCTCGTCCACACCGCTCGTCGTGTCCCGCATCCAGGTGAGCAGCGCCCCGACCACCGCGAGCGCGAGAAGGCCTCCGTGGATCTTCAGGGTGTTCACGGGGTGTCCTCTTCCGCTCTCTCGGGGGCCTTCCGGCGGCTGTACAGCGTAGCAACTCCCGCCGCGGCCACCAGCGCCGGGGCTCCGAAGATGATGGCGTAGAACCATCCGACGTCCTCGGCCTGGGTGTGCGTGATCGGCACATCCTCTTCCGAAACCACCTCGCCCGCAAAGTCTTCTTCCCCGCCGAGCCAGCGCACCCCGTCGGCAACGACGAACCGGTTCATCTCAATGCGGAGGAGGACCAGGTCGGTGAAGATCTCTGCGTCACCGAATACGAGCGCGCGCATACCGGCGCGGGGCGACGGGGACGCGCCATCAGCTGTGGCGTCGTCATCCGCCGGTCCTTCTTCCAGCCACTCGACCGCGGCCGCCAGCCCGTGGCTCTCCTTCACCTCGATGTCTTCGTCGAAGCTGAAGTCGCCGTTCAGGTCGGCGTAGCTCGAGGGGATCGAATTGATGACGAGGCTGGTCCGGCGTCCCGGTACCTCTTCCGCCACGGTGAAGCTCCCGGAGCCGATCATCACGATGTCGCCGCCGCTGCGGCCCCCGGTCGTCACGGAGGGGTGGGTCGAGAAGCGGTTCGTGACGATGAATCGTCGATCGGCCACCGTCGGCGGATTGCCGGGCAAGAAGCGTTGATCGTCGATGGTCATCGCGGGATTGTAGTCGACACCCAGGTAGTCACGCAGTTCCTCGATGGGGAAACCCGAGCCGGACTCCATCGCCAGGAGCAGCGCGCCGCCACGGTCCAGGTATTCCCGCACGGAGCTCATCTCGGCTTCCAGGAAGGCCCGCTGCGGCCCCAGGATCATGACGATGGCCGCATCGTCGGGGATGCGGTCGCCCAAGCCTTCCGCGATCCCGATGTCACGCACCTCGTAGTTGAGGAATTCCAGCATCTCCCGCAGCGCCCTGGGCGGCGGCCCCTGATCCACCTCCGACTCCATCCCGGGTCGCCACGGCTCGCGCAGCGACGGCGGCTGGTCTGTTTCCGGCTCATCGGCCGACAGCGGGTCGTTGAATTCCCCGTGGCCCTTGGTCATGTAGACGAAGCGACGCGCCCGGTTCAACTGGAGCAGCGCCTGCTGCACGAAGCGGTCCAGCACCCGAAGCCGCCCACGGGCCTCGTCGAGGTCGAGCAGAAAGCCGATCTCCTCCGTGCGGCCGTTGACGCGCAGGAAAAGCTGGCCGTCGTTCCGGGCGTTGAAGTCCTCGGCCGCGTCCGGATTCGAATAGCGGTCGTATTCCGCGATCGTGACCTTCCCCGTGGCCCGCGCCAGTTCGTCGAGGTAGGTGCGGACCTCGTCCTTGACCGCGTTGACCTCCGGGAAGAACAGCGCCGCCTCGAGCGTGCCGTCCATGTTGCGCACGATCTCGCGCACCGATTCGCCCGGCGTGGCCGTCTTGAAGTAGCTGAAGTCGGCCGTCTGGTTGAGCGCTGACGCGATATAGCCCACCAGCACCAGCGCCGACCCGCCGAGCGCCACACTCAGGCCGTTGGTGACCGTCTCGCGCACCCGCATGGCGTCGACCCGCGCCGCACCCGCGCTGCCCCCCCTGGCCAGCGCCCACTGCGCGGCCAGCACGGGGAACAGTGATCCGGCCAGCACCATGGGGGAGGCCACGAGAAAGAAACGCCGGAAGCGGATCTCGGTCCTGATCTCTTCAAACTCGATGCCGAGAAGTTCCATGCCGCCTTCGGTGCCGGGAACGTAGCCCGCCAACGCCAGCGCGCATCCTGCATACCCAAATGCGAACACCGCCTCGACCGGACGCCTCTCGTCATCCGCGCTCCGCCACATGGCAAACCGCCACACAGTGGCCGCAACGACCGCGCCGCTGCCGAGGATGATGAGGGGGAGGTGCAGCCATGCAATCCCGTCGAGGACGCGGACCCCCGTGAACACGACCACGAGGCCCGCGAGGACCAGCCAGGTCAGCCAGGCGTGCTTCATTCCCATCGCTTTGCCTCCATGACCTTGGTTGCCGCGAAGAGGAAGAAGTAGATGAGGGCGAGGTAATACACCACGTCGCGCAGGTGGAGCAGGCCCTGCATGAACCCCGAGAAGTGCCGTCCGTGAATGGCGAAGGCCGCAAAGACGCGTGACAGCGGCGACCCCACCCTCTGGGAGAGTATCCAGAGCAGGAACATCACCGAGGTGATGACGGCCGCAACTGCCAGAGCGACCAGTTGATGCCGCGTGAGGGCGGTGGCGAAGACGCCGATCGCGAGGACACCTGCGCCGAGCAGGATGAGGCCCAGGTAGCCGATAAGGATGTGACCGATGGCGATCTTGCCGTTGACGAGGATCAGCAGCGGCATGTAGAGCGTCGCCAGCGTGATCGCCGTAAGAAATGCGAGCGCGGAGAGGAACTTGCCGAGGACGATCTCCCAGTCCCGCACCGGTGACGTGTCGAGCAGGAGTTGCGTGCCCGTCTGGCGCTCTTCGGCAATCAGCCGCACGGACAGGGCGACTGCCGCGATCGACGTGAGTCCGCTGGTGAAGTAGAAGAAGGCTTCGAGCACCTGGCCCGAAAGGAGTTCGCCGCCGTCGGGACCCAGCGCGGTGCTGTAGAAGAGCAGGCCGTCGAGGAGGAGGACGACCGCCGCCACGATATACCCCATCGGAGAGCGGATGTAGGTCTGCAGCTCGCGCCGGAAGATGATCCCGGTGGCTCCCGTATTCATGCCGTCGCGCTCCTCATGCCGTCGCGCCTCCCACCAGGCCGACGAACACGCGCTCCAACTCGCGCTCCGCCCGGTTCAGCGCGATCACGTCGTGGCCGGCCTCGACCAGCGCGCGGCAGACCGCGGCGCGCACGTCGGCCTCGCCCTCGACGTGGTAGGTCGCCGTGCCGGTCGCGGCGGCGCCACGCTCGGCTCCTCCTGCGCGGCGCACCCGGGTTACGCCGGCCACCGCGGCAATCACGGCCTCGGGGTCGTCGCCCGCATCCGGCCCGGCACCCGCGCTCGGCCCGGCGCCCAACCCGCCCGTCGGCGACGCGGCCCCATTCCCCGCGCGCACCGTCACCGCCATGCGGCGCGACATCAGCAGCATCTCGCCCAGCTCGGCCTCGCTCCCCGACGCGACGATCTCGCCGTCGTTGAGGATCAGCAGGCGGTCGCAGGTCTCGCTGATCTCCGGCAGGATATGGCTCGAGATCAGGATGGTGTGGCGGTCCTTCAGCGCGCGGATCATGCCGCGCATCTCCATGATCTGCACCGGGTCGAGGTCGTGGGTGGGCTCGTCCAGAATCAGGAGCTCGGGCTCGTGGATGATCGCCTGCGCGACCCCGACCCGCTGCCGGTACCCCTGCGAGAGATGCCGGGTGGGCATGTCCCGCACCTCGGAGATGCGCGCGTACTCCTCGACTTCGGGGACCCGCTTCGCCAGCTGCTCCCGCGGCATGCCCTTGAGCTGCCCCACGAAATGCAGGTAGTCGCTGACGGGCATGTCGCCGTACACGGGAGGCAGTTCGGGCAGGTACCCTACGCGCTTCCTCACCTCGTGGGGGTCGCGCAGCACGTCGAGGCCGTCGATCGTGACCGTTCCGGAAGACGGGCGCAGACCGCACGCAAGAATGCGCAGCAGGGTCGTCTTCCCCACACCGTTCAGACCCAGGAAACCCACCGTGTTGCCCCGGTCGATCTCGAAGGAAACCGGGCCGAGGGCTCGCTTCCTGCCGTAGTATTTCGTGACGTCGGTCAGCTGGACCATTCACACCCGCATGCGCTGAAACGTTTCCCGCGGCAAACATCCGCCGGAAAAAAACCTAGACGGAGACCGGGTGCGGTCAAGGCTGAGGGTGTCCGGGTGGCCGGTCCTGAGCCGATTCTCGCCCGGCCATCAGCGCGCCCGGTCGAAGCGGACGTTGCGGACGCGGCCCGCGGCCAGGACGAAAGACACCGCCCGGCCGTCCTCGGACTCGAAGGCGAGTGCGAACCCTCCGACGCCGAAGACCGGGTCGTCGGCCGACTCGCCGCGCCGCGTCAGCACCCGGTCGATCCCGCTCGGGTGGCGCAGCACCAGCCGGCCCTCGACCGCCGCGAGCACCCACGTCGCTCCGATCTCCTCGGAGTGGTACGCGCCTGTGAGCGACGCCAGTAGGCCATCCGGCACCTCGGCGCTGGCCGGGTCCGTCTCCGGCGCGGCCGTCGACTCGGGCGCTGCTGCAGCCTCCTCGGTGAACGCGTCCTCCAGCAGGATGTCCTCGACCGCCTCGCTCATCGCGCCCGGGTTGGCGGTCCCCACGTTGCACAGCGCGATGACGGTGGTTCGCTGCTCCGGGTAGCGGGCGATCATCGTGCGGAACGCCATGAAGCCGCCTCCGTGCGACACCCGGCCGAGCCCGCGCCGCGGCTCCACGGAGAGCCCCCGCGCGTACCTGATCGTGTCGCCGCCGTTCAGCACACCGCGCTCGTACATCCGCTCGGCAAACCCCGGCACGCCCAGCAGGTCCTCGTAGAACGCCCGGTCCCAGCGCGCCAGATCCTCGACCGACGAATACAGGCCGCCGTCCCCGACCTTGTCGAACGCCATCAGGTAGTTGGTGCGCCAGCCCCCGTCCGTGCCCGCGTCGTAGCTGAACACCCGATCCCGCACGACCTGCTCGCGGTCGTCGTGGAAGTGCGTGCTGGTCATCCCCAGCGGCCGGAAGATCTTCTCGTCGGCGTACTCCCGCAGCGACCGCCCCGTCGCGCGCTTCACGATCTCCGCCATCAGGACATACCCCGAATTGCTGTACAGATGCTCGCTGCCGGGCGTGAAGTTGAGCTGCTTCTGCCGGGTGATGAGCCCCAGCATCGCCTCGTCGGTGAGGATGTTCTCGAAGGGGGTCCCCGCCAGGTTCATGAGGGTGAGATAGTCGCGCACCCCGCTCGTGTGGTGGACGAGGTGGCGGACCGTGACCGCCCCCTGCTCGTAGTCCGGAAACTCCGGAATGTGCCGGCGCACCTCGTCATCCAGCGACAGATGCCCCTCGTGCGCCGCGATGACGACCGCCGCCGCCGCAAACTGCTTCGACACCGACGCGAGGTAGAAGACAGACCGCTCGCTCAAGGGGATGCCGTGGTCCATCTGGCCCATGCCGTAGCCGCGGGCGTACACCAGGGTCCCGGCCCGGGCGACTCCGACCGCGCATCCAGGCCCGTCCGTCCGGTCGTACTCGGCGAAGACCGCGTCGATCCGCTCGCGGGTTTCGGGTGTAAGCTGAAGGCCGAGAGTGGTTTGGGGGATGAAGAGCGACGTGATTAGTAAAGCAGAGCTTACATTATGTAATGTGCGCTTTACATTCGGTGTCGAGTACATGGTCTTTCCGTTCTTACAGCGACATCAGGAAGCGCACGACTGCCTGGCGTGCTTCGTCGGGCAGCGCCAGGAAGGCGTCGCGCGCGGAGGCGGCCTCGCCACCGTGGGACGTGATCGCGGCCGGAACATCGTCGGCCCTGCCGTCGTGGAGCAGCAGGGTGCGGTGGCGGAGGCCCCAGAGCGGCGCCGTGCGCAGTTCGCCCGGGGCGGCGTCGAACCCGCACACATCGGCCATATCCGGTCCCATGTCGTGCAGGAGCATGTCGGAGTAGGGCGCGATCGTTCTGCCGGCCAGCACCGGGGCGGGCGAAGGGCCGGTGCGCAGTTCCTCCCGGTGGCAGGAGGTGCAGCCGATCTGCCTGAACAGTGCCCCGCCCTGCGCGACCGTGTCCCGGGCGGCGGGAGAGAGGTCCGGATCCGGTGCCGGCGGGGCGAGAAAGCGGACATAGTCGGTGAGCTGCGCGAGGGTGGGCGCGTCGATCTCGGGATCGGGCATGGGATCGGCCTCGGGGGGGATGGCGACCCCGTTGACGGGCTCTTCGGCGGTGTGTCCCGGGACCGTGAAGCCGAGTTCGAAGCGCAGCGCGGTGGCCACGAAGTCGCGGACGGTAGAGGCATCGCCCTTGCGCCCGAAGCGGGCCGTGCGGCCATCCGCCAGGCGCGGCAGGCGCCCCGAGATGCCGTCGCCGTCGCTGTCGTCCGGATCGGCCCACTCCGCCAGGACCTCGTCGGGCACGGCCTCGAGCAGGCCGAGGCCGAGAAGCGGGGGCGCGGTCACGCGGGCGGTGGCGGTGGCGGCGGCGGGCACCTCTTCGGGCCCCATCCCGTGCGCGACCAGGAGGTCCGTCGCGCGGCGCTGGATGTTGTCGCCCCCCTCGGCCACGAGGAGGTCGCAGCGGCCGTCCGCGAACCGGGTCGCCTTGACCACCCGGACCCGTGTGCCCCCGCCCCCGACCACGGGCTCATCGTGGCAGTCGCTGCATCGCTCGGCGTTGTAGAGCGGGCCGAGCCCCTCGTCGGCGGTGGCGAGGCGCTCGAAGAGGGCGCGGCCGAGGAGGAACCGTCCCCGCTCCCCGCTGTCGAGCCCGGCGACCGCTTCACCCAGGGGGGGCGGCGGTTCCGCAGGCTCTCCATCGCCACATCCGGCCTGTATGCCGGTCAGGACAATGCTCGCCAGGAGCGCCGTCCACCTCCGGCGCCGCCCGGCCGTCACGACCCGGCTCCCTCCGTGACCCCGGCGTCGCGAAGCATCCCGCGCGCGGTGACGATCGCCGCTAGGATGCCGCGGACCCTCACCCGCGTGTCCGTGCGGCCGACGAGCCACGCCTCGAAGAGCGGCGGCATCGTGCGGGCCTCCTCTCTTCTCGAAACCACCGATTCCATGTAGCGGGCCAGCGCCGTGCGCGAAGGTGCGTCGGAGCCGTTCAGGTCGAGGACCCGCGACCAGTATTCCATTTCTTCGTCGTGCCCGAGCTTGAGCATGTCTTCGACCACGGGATCGAGCGTCATGCCGCTCTCCCCCGCATCCACAAGACGCAGTTCACGGGTGCCCAGGTCGTTCAGCAGACCCGTGCGGGCCTCGGGAGCGGCACGGATCAACTCGGCGAGCGTCTCGCGCGGGAAATAGAAGAAATCGCGTGCCGCGGTCCCGGCGGCGAAGCTCCCGCCGTCCCAGGTGGCTAGCACCTGTCTCGAATCCAGCCACGCCGCGGGGTCTTCCGCGATGCGGGCGACGACCACCTCGGCTCCGGGCGACAACGTGAAGTTCCGCGCGTCCCTCACTCCCGCGGCGGCCCCCACATCCGCGTCCATCAGCCTCCGCTCGAAGAGGCGTTCCCGGTAGAGCGTCTCCACCTCGTTGTATCGGGGGCGATACAACAGATGGAACCCCTGCGCGCTCTGGGTGACGCCCGACACCTGGCCGGGTTCCAGCCGGAATGCGACCCTGTCCAGCGTGGACGGAAGTTCTCCCGGCCCGAAAAGCCCGAGGAGTCCACCCATCGCCCGGGAATCGATGTCTTCGCTCTCGGCCACGATCGTAGCCCACCCGCCTCCTTCCGCGATGGTCGCGAGCAGGCGGTCCGCGGTGCGCTGCTGGAGAAGTCTCTCGCTGGAGGATGTCTCGGGACCGACCCGACGGAGCACATGCGCGATCAGGCGCAGCGAGCCCTGCTGAAAGATCGCTTCCGCCGACGCCAGGTCGTCCAGGATGCTGGCGCTGAGACGCTCCCTGCGATCGGCGTTGAGAATCGCTTCCCGGCGCTCCAGCCACGTCGCTGCTTCGCGGGCCTCGGCCCCTTGCAGGGAGTCCCCGGCGGCGGACCGCTGCGAGAGCGCGGCCGACGCCACCCAGAGGTCGACCAGCGGCACGACTGCGGCTGAGTCCAGCGGGAAGGGCTGCGCCAGAACGAGGAGTTCGGCGAGCCGTTCTTCGGTCAGGGTCCAATCACCGGCCCGGGCGGCAAGGCCCCGGTCGGAGAGGTCGCTGCACGCGCTCAGGCACAGGACAGCGGCAAGCCAGAGGCAGGCTCGCCGGATCGGGTCGGTGCCCCAGCCATCCCCGCCCCGCGTCGGACGACGATGCGGTTTACCCACAGGCGGCTACCGAACGACGACCGTGATAGTGTCGGCCACCGGAGGATCGAGGGGGATGTGGACGCCGTCGGCGACGACCGCGATGATGCGGTGCTCGCCCGGCGTCAGGTCCTCCAGCGTGAATTCGGTCTCTGCCTGGCCCATGTGGAAGTGAACGCCGGGGTCGTTGGGGATGGGAATCGCCCAGTCCACGTCGCCGTCCACGACCAGGTGGTGATGCCCGGTTCCGGCGTCCATGTTGCCGGCCATCACGATCTCGAGACCTTCTACCTCCATCACCACCCGGATCGGCCCGGCATCCAGCTCCGCCCCGTCCGCCGGCTCGGTGATCATCACCCGCGCGGGCATTGCGGCCTCGTCGGCCATCCCGGCGTCGGCCTCCGGAGCCTGATCTTCGCCAGCATCTCCCCCACCGCACCCCAACACCAGCATCGCGATTCCCAATCCGACCGTAACACGCATGGTTCGCCGCTCCTCGTACTCGGAAGGCTCGTGATTCCGTGGCGCGGATTCCCGGCAATCCCGGGTGCGCCGAGTCCTCACAAGGTGCGACGATGAGCGGATCGGCGCCAGACCGCACACCTGCCCGGACCCGCCTCCCGCTATGCCCGTCGAATCCAGATCAGGACAACTCCGCAGGACGAGTTCAAGCCCCAGTACTGAGGTGGCAACCCGGCCTGACCCTTGTAGACTTCGACGCCGGCCACGGCGATCGGATCCACCAGATCGTCGATGACTGCCGGCTCGTCGCCACCCCTGTGTATCAGCGTGCCGTCGAGATAGACGGACGGATAGCACTCCTCGCCCGCCCGGCGAAACATCACGAAGCGGCGGCTGGGCATTTGAGGGTTGCTGACGACTCTCACGCCCGGGAACCGGATCAGCGCATCGCTGAGATCCACGGGATTCCAGCGCTCGATCTCCTCGCGGTCGACGAAGCTTCCCCACCCGTCACTCTCGCGCTGGTAGAACCCCACCTCCTGCAGCGTGACATCCTGCCGCTCCACGGTCACCTCAATGGGGGTCAACTCAATCGCCTCGACGGCCAGAGCTACATCCAGGTTGCTTACGCGCCCCACTTCGATGGCGACAGAGTCGGCGCGCTGCCCGTAGCCCAGGTGAGTGAACGAGACTTCGTACAGGCCGGGGAACATCTCGGGAATGCTGAACCGCCCTTTCGCATCCGTGGTCGCCGCCCGGCCCTGTTGCGCGACCCTCACGACCACCTCGGGGACGGGCTCCCCGCTTGTCTGGTCGGTCACCACCCCGGCGATGCCCGTTACCAGCCCCTTGTTGGGGTCGTCCGAGGGCGTCATGGCCAGGAAGAACTCACCCGGCTGATCGACGCTGAGACGGCCCTCCATCCGCTGGAAGTCCTGGTGGACAATCTCGATGTCGTACGCGCCCCGGGGGACTTCTTCGAGGACGAACTGGCCGTTGGCGTCCGTGACCAGCGTGATGTCGAGACCCGCGATGCGGACAATGGCACCCACGGCGGGCTCGGCCGTGGTCTCGTGGAGCACGTTGCCCGTTACCGTGACCAAAGCGCCCGCAGTCTCCTGGGCGCGGGCCGACTGCACGGCCAGGAGCGCCATCACGGTCATGTACAGGGCCATCCCGAACTTGCGGGCAATGGTCACTCGTTTGTCAGTGCGTTCGGGGCGCAGGAGTCGGTCGGCGTTGTGGGGCATCGGGGCCTCGCGGGAGTGGTGATGGGCGGTCTTGACAACGGTCGGGCCGGCGCCGGGCACGTGCATTGTCATACGCTCTTTTGACAGATGGATTGCAGGGAGGGTTGGCCCCCGCTACCTGAAGGAGAAATACCCGAGTCGCGGGTTCAGGTTCCGGATTGTTCCGATGTTCCCGGCCTTCGGCGTCGTGGGAATCGGGGCTGTCCCGAGACCTCGAGATTCGCCTTGACACTCATCGGACGAAAACCCGAAGTTACGAGCTATGGAAGAATTCGGATTCGACAGTCAGGGCGAGCCCAGTAGCGAGCTGAGGAGCTCCACCAGCCGTTGAACAGACGCCTTGGCCGGTCCACGAACGGCCGCGCTCGCACCTTCCTCGCGCTCTTTTCGTTTGCGTCCTCATTCCTGGCGTTGGCACCCGGGCTGTTGGCCGCAGAGCAGATCGTCCCGAACGGCCGCATCGATCCCGACACCGTGCCCCGCCCTTCCCTCGAGGCCCGGCGCGCCGCCAGCCCAATCGTCCTCGACGGCAATCTGGACGACGCAGCATGGACGGCGGCCGACTCCACCAGGGGCTTCTTCTACGAATCCATACCGAATCAGGGCACGCTGTCGTCGGAGCGTACGGTCGTGCGAGTGCTCTACGACGACGAACACCTCTATATCGGCGCCGCGATGTACGACAGCCAGGCCGAGGCGCTGGTGTCGGCCGGGATGGAGCAGGACTTCGCGACCCAGGACTCCGACATCTTCGGTTTCGCCCTCGACACGTACCTGGACCGCCAGAACGCCTTCCTGTTCGCGGTGAACCCGGCCGGGGCGCTGTTCGACGCGCAGGCGTTCAACGATCAGCAATCCGTGAACCGCGCCTGGGAAGGAGAAGTGGAAGTCTCGACAGCGATCTACGACTGGGGATGGGTGGCCGAGGTGGCCGTGCCGATGACCACGCTTCGTTTCCGCGAGGTGGAAGGCGTTCAGAGCTGGGGACTCAACTTCTCGCGCCGCATCCGGCGCATTTCGGAAGACTCCAGCTGGGCTCCGCTCCCGCGGCAATTCCGCGTCTACAAGATGTCGCGTGCGGGTACGCTGACCTCCCTGCAGGGGCTCGACCAGGGTCGCAACCTCTGGGTGAAGCCGTTCGTGAACGGGGTGCGGACAGACGGGTGGCGGGCGTCGTCGCCGGGCGAGAAGGTGGAGGGCGGCTTCGACCTGAAATGGGGAGTCACGCCGCAGCTCACGCTCGACCTGACCGCGCTGACCGACTTTTCCCAGGTCGAGGTGGACGAGCAACAGATCAACCTGACCCGATTCTCGCTGTTCTTCCCGGAAAAGCGTGATTTCTTCCTCGAAAACGAAGGGATCTTCAGCTTCCAGGACGCGCGGGTGCGCAACTTCCGCACCGGTTCCGGCCCGCAGAACTTCCGCCTCTTTCACAGCCGCCGCATCGGGCTCTCGGCGGACCGCGCTCCCGTGCCGATCGCCGGCGGCGCGCGTCTGACCGGCCGCGTGGGAGGTTACGCGATCGGCCTGCTCAACATGCAGACCCGCGACGACCCGGGCAGCCCGGCGGAGAACTTCTCGGTCGTGCGGCTGAGGAAGAACATCCTCGGGAGCAGCGACATCGGCTTCATGTTCGTTAATCGGGAAGGTACCGGCGCGAGTGTCGCCGACTCCTACAACCGATCAATCGGCGCCGACATGAACCTGCGGCTCGCGGGCGGGCGCATGTTGCTCAACTCCTATTTCGCGGCCACGGACGAGCCGGATGTGACGGGCGACCGGGTGACGGGGGCCTTCGAGGTCGCGTGGCGGGATCCCGTCTGGAGCGCGTCGATGCTGCTGAAGACGGTGGGCGACAGCTTCAATCCCGGCGTCGGATTCGTGGGGCGGCGCGGGATTCGGCAGGGGTTCGTCACGCTGGGCGCGCATCCCCAGCCGTCGATTCCGCGGGTGCGCGAGATCAATCCGTACGTGGACGTCAGCCTCTTCTCGGATCCGGGGTGGGCGCTGGAGAGCCGGGAGATCAAGCCGGGGCTCGGGATCTCGTTTCTGGACAGCAGCGTGCTCACCTTCGAGTACTCCGCCTCGTACGAGCGGCTGGCCGAGGCGACGCCGATTGCGGGGGTGGCGGTTCCCGGGGGCGAGTACGACTTCGGCGCGTTCACGACCAGCTACCAGTCGAATCTGGGGCGGAAGCTGGGCGGCAGGCTCTCGCTCACGCGCGGCGGCTTCTTCGACGGCGACAGGACTTCGGTGACCGGCAGCGTCACTCTGCGGCCGAACGCGCACTTCTTCCTGGAGGGCTCGGCGCAGCGCAACCGGCTCACTCTCGCCAGCACGAGCTTCGACGCCAACCTCTTCGGCGGGCGCTTCAGGTACGCCCACAACACCCGCACCTTCCTGAGCGCGTTCGTCCAATACAACGAGACGACGGACGAGGTGCAGACGAACCTTCGCTTCAACCTGATCCACGCCCCGCTGAGCGATGTGTTCGTCGTGTACTCGGAGCGGCGCGACCGCAGCCCCGAGCCCGGCCGGACCGCGCTGACCGACCGGGCCGTGACGCTGAAGGTTACGAAGCTGCTGGCGTTCTGAGGGGCGGGCCCGCGCCAGGCCGCGCTAGCTGTCGCTCGTCATCCGCGGCTGCCCGCCGTACTCCTCGAACCACTTCATCAGGTAGAGCTGGGTACGCATGAAGTTCGACGGCTTCGACCCCGTGCCGTGGGCCTCCTCGTAGAACCGGAGCATCTTGGTGGGAACGCCGAGCTGCTTGAGCGCCTGGTAGTACTCCTCGGTCTGCGCCATCGGCGTCCGCAGGTCGTCCGCACCGGTGATGAGGATCGTGGGCGTGGTGACGTTCTCGACGTACATGAGCGGTGAGTGCTCGAGGTACTTGTCCGGGTTGTCCCACGGATAGCCGTGGTAGCGATAGTAGCCCCAGACCGTGATGTCGGCGGTGCCCGCGAAGCTCATCCAGTTGATGACCGGGCAGCGCACGCCGGCCGCCGCGAAGCGCGTGGTGTGGCCGATGACCCAGCTCGAGAGGACGCCGCCGCCGCTGCATCCGGTGACGTACATCTGGTCCTCGTTGACGTAGCCGCGGTCGATGAGCGCGTCGACGCCGGCCATGAGGTCGTCGTAGTCGACCGAGGGGTAGCCGTTGTCGATCGCGTTGCCGAAGTCGGTGCCGTACCCGGTGCTGCCGCGGGGGTTGGTGTAGAGGGTGACGTATCCGTTCGCGGCGAAGTTCTGATATGGGTAGCTGAAGCCGACGTTGTACATCCCGTGCGGGCCGCCGTGGATGTGCAGGATGAGGGGGTAGCGCTGGCCCGGGTCGAAGTCGGGCGGCTTCACGATCCAGCCCTGCACCTGCGTGCCGCCGGTGGATTCGTACCAGATCTCTTCGACGTCGCCGAGGCGCTTGTTTGCGAGGACGTCGTCATTGACGTCGGTGAGCTGGCGGATCATGCCCGGGTTGCCCAGGTCGAAGGCGACGACATCGCCGGGCTCGTGCGGCGAGGTGAGGGTGCCGACGGCCTGCCCGCCGGATGTGGCCGAGGTGAGCGAGAGCATATGGACGCCCTCGGTGACCTGGCTGACGTCGCCTCCGGTGGTGGCGTAGTGGACGTTCTGGGTGCCGCGATCGCCGGCGGTGAAGAAGACGCCGCGCGAGTCGTCGGACCAGTGCATGGCGCCGATGTCGCGATCGAGATCGCCGGAGACGAGGCGCCCGTTGCCGCCGTCCGCATCCATCACGTACAGCTCGGTGGTCTTGTAGGTCTGGGCGGTCCAGGGGAATCCGGTGTAGGCGATGCTGCGCCCGTCGGGCGAGACCGTTGGGCGAGCCCAGGGACCGCGCTCGGAGGTGAGCTGGCGGATATCGCCGCTGGCCAGGTCCAGCGCGTAGATGTGCGACTCGCGGTAGAGGTTGTCGGCGTCTTCCATGTTGCCGTCGAAGAGGAGCGTGCCGCCATTGGGCGTGAGGTCGTAGCCGACATTGCCCACGCCGGGAACGAAGGTCGAGCCGGCGTTCCACTCGCCGCTGGTCAGTTGCCGGGCCGTGCCGCCGCCGCTCGGGACGCGGAAGAGGTGGGTGAATCCCTCTTTCAGGAAACCGATTCGGTCGTACCGGTAGTGGATGCGGTCGATGATGCGCGGCGCCGGCGTCCAGTTCGCCCCCTCGGGAGGTGCGGGAAGGTCGATCGGCCACGGGTTCGAGTGGGGCACGAGCCGCTGGAAGTAGATGTACTCGCCGTCGGGCGACCACTTGAAGTTGCTCGGCGTTTCGAGCTCATGCGTGACCTGAGTGGTGGCTCCTTCCGCATCCATCCAGCGCACGAAGATCTGCACCCCGCCGGGATCTCCCGGCGCCAGGAAGGCGATGCGGGTGCCGTCGGGAGACCACCTGGGGCTGGACCCTTCGACCAGAGACCGCTGGCGCCCTCCGTCGGCGTCCATGACCCGGATCTCCGAATCGAAGCGATCCTCCATCTTGTTCACCCACGACTTCGCAAAGACGATCCGGCTGCCGTCCGGCGAAATCTGCGGGTCGGCGACGCGCTCCATGTCGAGGTAGTGCCCCACGGTCATCAGGTCGGCGGCGTGGGTTTCCTGCGCGGTCGCGTGGGTTGGGGGGAGGAGGGCGACCAGGGCGGTCACGGCTGCCGCCGCGACGCACGCTCGGGTCATCGCCGCGGTGTGAAGGATCGGGTGGGTGCACGACGCGGTGAGTCTGCTGCGCATGGGGTAGCTCCTGAGTTGAACTGCGTGCGGTCGGGTTGTGATGATAGTATGGGCTGGTCGGCCGCACCGCATGACTCTCACGGACTGCCATTCATGAACGTCCACCTGATCGACGGCACCTACGAACTCTTCCGGCACCACTTCGGGGCGCCGTCGGCGATGGATCGCGACGGCCGCGAGGTCGGGGGACTGCGCGGCGTGCTCGCATCGCTCCTCGGCATGCTCGACGCCGGCGCCACGCACATGGCCGTGGCCACCGACCACGTCATCGAGTCCTTCCGCAACGAGATGTGGCCCGGCTACAAGACGGGCGACGGGATCGATCCCGTGCTGCTCGCCCAGTTCCACCCCCTGGAGGACGCGCTCAGGGCGATGGGCGTGCAGGTCTGGCCCATGGAGGAACTGGAAGCCGACGACGGCCTTGCGTCAGGGGCGGCGCTGGCCATTCGCGACCCCCGCGTCGAGTGCGTGTACATCTGCACGCCCGACAAGGATCTGTCGCAGTGCGTCGTGGGCGACCGCGTGGTGCAGTTCGACCGGCGCAAGGGCGAGGTGCGCGACGAGGAGGGCGTAGTGGCGAAGTTCGGCGTTGGGCCGCGGAGCATTCCCGACTACCTCGCTCTGGTGGGCGACAGCGCCGACGGCTTCCCCGGAGTGCCCGGCTGGGGAGCAAAGTCCACCGCGGCGGTGCTGGCCCGCTACGGCCACCTGGAGAACATCCCGGGCCACGTGATGCGCTGGGACGTCAAGGTCCGCGGCGCGATGCGCCTGGCCGAGTCGCTGCGGGTCAACCGCGCGGCCGCCTTCCTCTTCCGCGACCTCGCCACGCTGCGCGACAGCGCGGTCCTCTTCGAGGATGTGGATGAGCTCGAGTGGCGCGGCCCCGAGCCCGCATTCGAAGCGCTCGCGGAGCGGCTGGGGGCGCCCGGGCTGTGGAGGCGGGCGTCGCGGATCCTGGAGAGACGGCGGTCGGAATCCTGACCGCTATGTCATGTTTACATTACATTTAGTCAACTACTGTTTACATTCCAACCGTCTTGAGGATCCACTCGGCGATCAACTCCATCGACTCGACCGACCAGGTCTCCTCGATGGTCGCGTACTCGGACGGCGCGCCCGTCTCCGAATGCTGGAACAGGTGATTGTGGTCGGGTAGTGCGTGGATCTCATAGTCGGTGTTGCCGCCGCGTTGCAGGGCGGCCTCGATCTCGCGCAGGTTTTCCTCGTAGGGGACCTGGAGGTCCTTCTCGCCGTTGATCGCGAGAACGGGAACCGTCACCTGTTCGATCACCGGCGCGGGATCGTAGGTCAGGAAGTAGCGGAACCAGGGGCTGTTCACCTGCTGCACCTGCATCTGCACGACGCGGTCGAACGATGCTTCGTCCGTGATTCCGGCTTGGGCTCGTTCCGCTTCGGATAGAGCCTCGAACGCCGTCCGGGCGGCCTGGGTGAGCATCTCCGCCGCGCGGTCGGGATCGGACTCCGTCTTCAGGATTTCGTAGGTAGTGCGCTGCTGGGCCTCGCTCTCGGCGATCTGCTCCTCGGTGGCGCCGCCGGCACGCGCAATGAGGGCCCCCTGTGCGTATAGGATCTCCTCGCCGGTGATGCCCGGTCCCGCCATCAGCACGATGTAGCTGACGTCGTCCGACCGGGTGGCCACGATCGGCGCGATCAGGCCGCCCTCGGAGTGTCCCGCGAGACCGATCGCGTCCTGGTCGACGTCGTCGCGGGTCTTCAGGTAGGCAACGCCCGCGAGCACATCCGAGGCGTGGTCCTGCGAGGTGGCGGTCGCGAAGTTGCCGGTGGACTCGCCCACGCCGCGATCGTCGAAGCGCAGCACGGCGATGCCGCTGCGGGTCAGGTGGTCCGAGAGGACGAGAAAGGGCCGGTGCCCCATGAGCGCTTCGTCGCGATCCTGAGGCCCCGAGCCGGAGATGAGGATCACGGCCGGGAAGGGGCCGCCATCGCCGGGCCGGGTGAAGGTGCCGGCCAGGACATGGCCGCCATCCGGGTTCGGGTAGCTGACCTCTTCGACGTGGTAGGGGAGCGGTTCCTCGGGGTTCTGGGGTCGGGCCGGGCCTGCCGCTTCCTCCTCCGACACCCGTTCGAGCACCAGCGGGAGCGCGTTGCCCGCCTGGGTGAACGTGCCGTCGATCTCCTGGCCGTCACTCGACAGGTCTCCCTCGTAGGAGCCGGCAATCATCGGCATCGACAGGGAGAGACTTGCGCCGGAAAGGTTCGTGGAAGCGACCGGGATGGCGGCGTTGCCCTGATCGACCGAGTACATGACGGCATTCAACTCACCATCCTCGGTGGTGACTTCAAGGCGCATGCGGAGTTGTGCGCCGCCGAGATTGAGCGCCCCCATCCAGTTGCCGACGAAGGCCGCCGGGTCCGGGTCCTGGGCGGTCGCGGCGCCACCCAGGGGCGCGAGGGTGAGAGTGATGCAGATCAGTAATGTCCTCATTCTTGTGGTCCTTGCGGTTCGCTGGTTCGTACGCTCGCGTTATCAGGCGCCATATCGGCAACTAACGCATCTTACCATCATTCTGTTCATTACGTAGCAACGTGCGCGACAGATCGCCCCACCTTGGCGGCTGTGCGCCGAAACTCCAACAGGGAGCCTGCCCGTGAATCGCACGATACACCCTCGGCTGATCATTACCCTCGGCCTTGCCACCTTGGCCATCGCATGTCTCGCACCCGTCTCCGCCCTCGCACAGCAGCGCCCGGGCGGCGGAGCCGGCGCGTTCGCCAACAATCCAGGCATCCGGTTGTGGACCACCCTGGATCAGCGGTTCGACGACTTCGCCACCCAACTCTCTCTCACGGAAGCACAGACGGAACTCGCCACCATGGTCGTGGCTGCCTTCCGTGAAGAGAACGAGGGCGCGCTTCGGCGCTACGACCGCATTGCGTCGCAGATGCGTGACCGCATGGGAGGCGCCGCCCGGGGTGGGGCCGCCCGGCGCGGCGGTGCCCAGGGCAACCGTCAGGGCATGCAGCGCCCGGGTGGGGAACTGCGCACCATCCTCCAGGAACTCGCTCCGGCGTTCGAGACGCTGCACGCGGACATGACCGAACTGCTCGACGAGGATCAGGTCGAGACGCTGAACGAACTGTTGGCGCGCCGGCGGCCGGGGAACTGACTCAGACCTTCGCCAGGCCCACCCGGCCCTTCCCGAACACCGCCTCCAATGCCCGGATCGTCTCCCGGTCCGCCTTGACCCTCAGCGTCCGCGAGCGCAGGCGCGGTGCCGGAGATCCGTTCACCTCGCCTAGCACCAACTCGACCGGGGCCGATCCGGCACGTTCCTCCATAACCGCGCGGGCTTTCCCGAATGCGCCGTCGGCAAGCTCCCTGTCCGGATCCACCTCGATCCGCACCGCGAGCCGGCCGCTGTCGGGCACGCGCTTCAGCGGTTCGGCCGCATCGAGGAATACGGGCGGGTCCTCTTCGTCGCGGTCCCGGTCGCTCACCTTGCCGCGCAGCAGAACGACCGCATCGGTGTGCAGCGTATCCCGGTAGGATTGCCAGACGTCCTTGAAGGCGAGGACGGTCGCCGTGCCCTGGAAGCTCTCGACGGTGACCTTGCCCCACTCCGAGCCGTCGCGCCGTGAGATCTGACGGGCGACCGCAGTAACCACGCACGCCATCTCGATCGTGTCGCCCGCGCGCGCCTTGAGCGCACCGGCATCGAGCTCGTCGAAGACGCGCACCACCTCCCGGTAGCGGTCGAGCGGGTGCCCCGAGATGAAGAATCCCAGCGCTTCCTTCTCGCGGGCCAGGCGGTCGCGGTCATCCCACTCGGGCACGGTCGGAAGCTGCGGCGTCGGGCGCTCGACCCCCATCGCCTCGCCGAAGAGCGAATGCTGGCCCACTTCGGTCTCCTGCAGGCGCGCCATGGCCTCGCCGAAGGAAGCGTCGAGGCCGGCGAGCATCTGGGCGCGGTGGCCGAACGAGTCCATCGCCCCCGAAGCGATCAGCGCCTCGCAGGCACGTTTGTTCAGCGCCCGCGTGTCGATCCGCTCGAGGAAGCCGAAGAGGCTGTCGAAGGGGTCGCCGTCGGCGCGTGCCTCCAGGATCGACTGCACCGCCGCGCTGCCCACGCCCCTTACCGCGCCCAGACCGAAGCGGATCGTGCCGTCGCCGACGACCGTGAACTTCCAGCCGCTCTCGTTCACGTCCGGTGGCAGGACTACCAGGCCATCGTCCAGCGCGGGCAGGTAGCGGCCGATTTCGCGGCACTCGCCGATGTATTTCACGACATCGTCGGTCTTGTCGAGCACCGACGACAGCAGCGCGGCCATGAAATCGGCCGGATAGTAGCGCTTCAGCCATGCGGTCTTGTAGGAGAGCAGCGAATAGGCGGCCGAGTGCGACTTGTTGAATCCGTAGCGGCCGAAGGTCTCGATCTGCTCGGCCAGCTTCGCGGCCGTGCCGGGTTTGAGGCCCTTGGCGACGACCCGCTCCCTGAAGTTGCCCAGCTCCGACTCGATGAGCGCCGCGTCCTTCTTGCCCATCGCCTTGCGCAGTACGTCGGCGTCACCGAGCGAGTAGCCGGCCAGGTCGTTCGCGATCAGGATCACCTGCTCCTGGTAGACGATGATCCCGTAGGTGGACTCGAGGATGTGCTCCAGCCCCGGCGCCGGATAGGTCACCTTCTGCCTGCCGAGTTTGCGCTGGATGTACCGATCGGTCATGCCCGAGTCCAGCGGCCCGGGACGGATCAGCGCGTTCGTGGCGACCAGGTCGTCGAAGCGGTCGCAGCGCATCGCCCGCAGCTTGTCGAGCGCGAGGCTGGACTCGAACTGGAAGACGCCCGACGTGCCGCCGCTCGCCAGCATCTCGTAGACGCCGGGGTCGTCGAGGGGGACGTCGTCCATGGCGTCGGACTGGAAGACCGCGTCGGTCTCCGGGTGGCGGAACTCGCCGAGGCGCGCCTTGACCGACCGCACCGCGTCGTGGATGACGGTGAGCGTCTTGAGCCCCAGGAAGTCCATCTTGAGCATCCCGGCGTCCTCGAGACAGTTCATGTCGTACTGGGTGACGATGTCCGGCCCGTCGTCGGTGCCGGCCCCGGCCCCACCCCGGCTTCCGTTCCTGCCTCCCTTGGTCTGCGTGCAGATCGGCACGTAGTCGTAGAGCGGCCCCGGCGCGATGACCACGCCCGCCGCGTGCACCGACGCGTGGCGCGACAGCCCCTCGAGCGTGATCGAGTAGTCGAAGAGGCGCTTGTGGCGGTCATCGGATTCGTAGAGCGCCTTGACTTCACGGATCCGCTCCACGGCTTGCTGGACGGTGTAGCTCTGCCCCGGCTGGTTGGGGATCATCTTCGCGATCCGGTCGGTCTCGCCGACGTCGAAGCCAAGAACGCGGCCCACGTCCCGGATGACTGCGCGGCTCTTCATCGTCCCGAAGGTCACGATCTGGCCGACGGCGTCGCGGCCGTACTTCTTGCGCACGTACTCGATCACTTCACCCCTGCGCTCGTAGCAGAAATCGATGTCGATGTCCGGCATCGAGATGCGCTCGGGGTTGAGGAAGCGCTCGAAGATGAGGCCGTAGCCGATCGGATCGAGGTCGGTGATCCGCAACGCGTAGGACACGAGTGAACCGGCGGCCGATCCGCGGCCCGGGCCCACCGGAATGCCCTGCTCGCGCGCCCAGCGGATGAAGTCCCAGGTGATGAGGAAATAGCCGGCATAGCCCGTCTTGAGGATGACGTCGAGTTCGTAGCGCAGGCGGGCCTCGACCTCGTCGGGGAGGCGCTCCCCGTAGCGCTCCCGGGCGCCGGCCTCGGCGAGGTGCACCAGGTAGTCGTTGTCGTCGGTGAAGGGGTCGGGGAGCGGGAAGCTCGGCAGGTGGTACTTCTTTTCGAGGGTGAGCGAGACCTCGTCGGCGATCTTTAGCGTGTTCTCGATGACGTCGGGGCGGTCCGGGAAGGCCGCGGCCATCTCTTCGGGGCTCTTGAAGTAGAGGCCGTCGTCGTACTGGAGCCGATCCGCGTCGTCGTGGTTCTTTGCGGTGCCGATGCAGACGAGGATGTCGTGGGCGGGATGGTGCTCGTGCTGCAGAAAGTGGGCGTCGTTGGTCGCGACGACCGGGAGCCCCATTTCTTCAGCCAGTGCGAAGATCCGCTGGTTGTGTTCGGCCTGGCCGGGCGTGCCGTGCGCCTGCACCTCGAGGTAGTAGCGGTCGGGGAAGGCGTTCGCATACCAGTCGGCCACCTCGCGCGCCATCTCGTCGTTGCCTGCGTTGAGGTGGCGGGCGACCTCGCCGGCCATGCACGCCGACGTGACGATCAGGCCCCCCGAGTGCCGGGCCAGGATCTCCCGATCCAGCCGCGGACGGTAGTAAAAGCCCTCGGTGTACCCGATGGACGACAGCTTTATGAGATTGCGGTAGCCTTCCAGGTCGCGGGCCAGGACGACCAGGTGATAGTGCGCCTTGCCGCCCTGTCCCGAACGGGCCCGTTCCCGCCGGTCCCCGGGGGCGACGTACGCCTCCATCCCGATGATCGGCTTGACCCCCTCCTTGCGCGCCACCTTCTGGAAGTTCCAGGCGCCATAGAGGCACCCGTGGTCGGTGAGCGCCAGCGCCGGCATCTCGTATTCCTTCGATTTGCGAACCAGGTCGTCGAGACGGTTCGCGCCGTCGAGGAGGGAGTATTCGGAATGGGTGTGGAGGTGGACGAAGGACAATGCGCGAGCCCTAGCGCCGGGTCATGACGGTGTATCCGGCGCCCGTATCGTACCGGAGCGTTGACGCGGCGGCGGCCTCGCCCTCGAAGGTGAGCAGGGTCCCGCCGTCGCTGAAGGTCATGCCGTCGCGGAAATCGAGGTTGCTGGCTTCCTGCCGGTCCTCCGGGATCTCCTGGTCGGCCATCATGATCATTGTCGCGGTGAGGACATCTCCGTCCGCCACGATGCGCACGGCCGCCTGGCCGGCGCGTGCCGGCCCGCCGTAGACCCCTTCGAACCAGGCGAGATCGCCCTCGAAGGTCATGGGCTCCGGGGTGGCGTCGCCGACCATGGCGTCGATGATCTGCCGCGCCAGGTCGGAGGGACTGGCCGGCCCGGCGGTGTTGACCAGCACCGCGACCGCGAGCTCTTCGTCGGGCAGGTAGAGGGACTCGGCGAGGAAGCCGTTGATGCCGCCGCCGTGGTGGATCGCCCTGTGCCCCATGATGTCGCTGACGGCGATGCCGAGGGCGTAGCGAAGCCGGGTCCCGTCGTTGAGGTCGCCGGGCTCGATCAGCTGCGCGTAGGACTCGTCGGTGAGCACCTCGCCGCCGTGCAGCGCGCCAAGCCACGTAGCGAGGTCCCCGGCGCTGGAGCAGAGCGAGCCCGCGGCGAAGGGGACGTTGTGGACGATGAATCCCTTGTGCACAAGGCCGTCCGCGCCCGTGTCGTAGCCGGTGACCTTGCCCTCGTGGATCTCGGTCTCGCTGCAGTAGTGGGAGCGGTCCATTCCGAGCGGCGCGAAGATCTCCTGCTCCACATAGTCCTCGTAGCTCATCCCGGATGCATCCTCGAGGATCATGCCCGCGAGATAGAAGGCGGAGTTGTTGTAGATCTCGTGTTCGCCGGTCGCGAAGTCGAAGGGATGGGCGGCAACCATCGCGAGCAGGCTGTCACGGGGGACGCGCCGCACGAAGTAGGGCCGTGCTTCGGCCATCTCGGTGTAGCCGCGGATCCCCGACGTGTGGTCGAGGAGTTCGCGCACCGTGATGCTGTTGCCCTGGGTGGGGAAGTCGGGCAGGTACTCGGCCATGTCCGCATCGAGGTCCACGAGGCCCTGTTCCTGCATCTGCAGCAGCCCGGCCGAGGTGAACTGCTTGGTGACCGAGCCGATTTCGTACATCGCGTCTTCGGGGGTCGGGACCCGGAGTTCGACGTTGGCCCAGCCGTAGCCGCGAATCGCGACCGTCTCGCCGCGGTGCACGACGGCGACCGACGCGCCGGCGATCTGACCTTCCCGCACGGGGGCCATCATGATCTCGTCGATCATGTCGACGTGGGCCGCATGGTCGGGATTGCCGTAGCCGACCCCTTCGGCGCCGTGCTCGCCGACGCCGCTATCCGTATCGGCGGGGGCGGTGCAGCCCGAGACGATCACCGCCAGCGCGAAGAGGGCGGCGATGGAGCGGGTGAAGGTGCCCGCGTTGCTGGCGTGGCCCGGCTGTTCGGTTTGCATGGTGACCCCTACTCGATGCATTGGAAGGAATTCATGATTTCGTCGAGTTGAATCATGTACTCGTACTTGTCGCGGGACGGCGCGTAGAGCCAGGCGTCGATCAGGTACATGCGCTGCTGGCCCGTGCAGATGACCGCCCGGGTGATGAACGGTCCGGCTGCCGGATATGAATCGGGAGGATTCTGCCACACGGCCTGGACGCTGTACGCCTGCCGGCCGCCATGGTCGGCCGGGCCCGCAAAGATCACGTCGCGATTCACGATCTGCGGATAGTCATAATACTGGTCAACGATTCGCGCCCTCCACTCCAGCAGCTCCTCGCCCCCCACCCCCTCGGGGACCGGACTCTGCCAGGTAACGGCGAACTGGCGGATGAGCTCGGACGGATCCGGATTGTCGTTGCGGAAGATGTGCACCGAGTCCAGCAGCTGGTAGTTGTAGACTTGGGGCACGACAAGGTTGAAGCCGTGTTGCTCCCTCAGCGTCCTGGTGAGCGCCGTGTCGCGCCCCGTGACGAACATTCTGGCAAGCACCCAGCTCCTGTACTGGCTGTCGTAGATGTCGGAAAGCTCGGGGAGCATCTCCCGGACGATGCGGGCATCCTCGTCCATGTCCGTGTCCTCTTCCAGCACCACCAGGGTGACGAGCTGTTCCCGGGCCCAGACCTCTTCCACCTGAATGAGCTGCGGCGGCGCGACGGGCTCGTCGATCTCGGCCAACGGCGCGGCCATCCATGGGTCCGACGCCTTGCCGATGAGCAACAGCTGTCTCAGACGCCGCAGACCGGCCCAGGCCTCGGCCGCGGGTTCTTCGTAGCTGACCCGGAAGGTCCGTTCGTCCCGGACGGTGAAGACGGTGCGGCCGAGTGTGGACAGGGCGGCGGGCTCGATTTCGCTCCACAGCTCGGGCGACGCGGTCACGACGATGGCGTGCACATCCCCCATGGCCAGTGGAAGGGTGTCGCAGGTCGCCGCCCCGAGGATCGCCCCGACGGAGAAAGCGGTTGCAAGTGCTGCCGGTGCCCGACTGCGCATTTCGTTCATTCCCCTATATTGGATTCGAGCCGGCGCACGGTGTGCCGGAGAGATAGACTATAGCACTGGAGGGGCTCCGGTCCATGGCGCGGCATTCACTCCCACTGGCGCAGACTCTCGCCGTCCTTGTTGCAGTTGGTTTGCCGCTCGCCGCATGCGCGTCCGGCGGCGCCACCGAGACCCCCGCGGAGCCGCCACCCCCCACCGCCGATGCCGCGGTGGAAACTGCCGCCCCACCCGTGGAACCCGCCGCCGAAACACCCGAAGCCCCGCCGGACGCTGCACCGGAAACGCCTGCAGGCGGCATCTTCACCGACACGCAGGCCCAGCGGGGGCGCACCACCTTCAACGAGGTCTGTTCGGAGTGCCACACGACGAGCGAGTTCCGGGGCCGCACATTCCAGCGCAACTGGGGACGCCGCACCGTCTACTCCTTCTTCCGCACCATCCGCTCCACCATGCCGGACGACAATCCGGGTGGGCTGGAAGAGCAGGTGTACCTCGACGTCGTATCGTACATCCTGAGCATGAACGGACACGAGGGCGGAGCGGCCGAGCTGGACGCGGATTCCCCCATGCGTGACGTTCGCATCGCGCCAGCGGAATCGTCGCGTTGAGCGGAAAGGCGCCGCCGACGAAGGAAGCGGCGCGGCCGCGAGCCGTCGACCGGCGGAGCTTCGTGAAGGTGGCCGCGGCTGGCGCGGGCGCCGTTCTCGCAGGCGTCCCAGCCGGACCCTCCGTTGCACGCGGCGCCTCCACCAACCCCGGCCCGGCATCGCTCGCCGCCCCCTGGGTGCGCACCCGCCAAACCCCCGACATCGCCGTCGTGGGCGCGGGAGCCTTCGGAGCCTGGACCGCGCTCCACCTCCAGCAGTCCGGCGCGCAGGTCACCCTCGTCGACCAGTACGGCCCCGCAAACTCACGCGCGACTTCCGGCGGCGAAACCCGCGGCGTCCGCACCGGATACGGCGGCCACCCCCACGAGCTCCTCTGGATGGGATGGGCCAAGCGGGCCATCGAGAAGTGGAACGCCTGGGACCAGCAGTGGCAGGAGATGCTGCTGCCGCGCGTCTTCTTCACCACGTCGGACCTGATCATGCGGGACGAGTGGACGGACTTCATGGAGTTCACGCGCAACAACTGGGACGAATTGGGCATCCGCTACGAGGTCATCGACGCGGACGAGATCCGGCGGCGCTGGCCGGTCATCGACGTGACCGACATCACGGTCGCGCTCTGGGAGCAGGACGCGGGCGTCGTGCGGGCCCGCCGCGCAATCGAGTCGGTTGCGCGGGTGTTCGAGCACGAGGGCGGCCAGGTGCAGATCGCGCGGGCCGAAATGGGCGGCTCGACCAACCGCAGGCTCAACGCGCTCGACCTGCAGCCAGGCGGCGAGCTCTCCGCCGGGACCTATGTCTTCGCCCTTGGACCCTGGTTCCCCAAGGCCTTTCCGGAACTGATGGGCGACCGGCTGCGCATCCCCATCGGCCATGTCGTCTACCTCCGTACTCCTCCCGGGGACAACAGCTACAGCTATCCCAACCTGCCCAGCTACAACTTCCCCGGTGTGACCGGCTGGCCGGCGCTAGGTCCCGACAACCGCGGCTTCCGCGTCAGGACCGGCGGACGCGGCGGGGAGGACGATCCCGACACCAGCCGCCGCTGGCTTGAACCGGATGAGCTGGAACGGCCGCGCGCCTTCGTGGCGCAACGTTTTCCCGGGCTGGCGGACGCGCCGATCAGCGAGACGCGCGCGTGCCACTACGAGATCTCGACGACCCGCAATTTCTTCTTCGACCACCACCCGGACTACGACAACGTCTGGTTCGCCGGGGGAGGATCGGCCGAGGGGTTCAAGTTCGGGCCCGTGATCGGTGAATACCTGGCCGGAAGGGTGCTAGGGACCGAGACCGACGCGGAGCTGATCGAGGCGTTTCGCCTGTGGGTGGAGGAGTCCGAAGAGCGCTGAGAGGCCGCGGAGGGGGGCCGCCAGGTGTCCCAGTGGGCACGTGCGGACAGGCCTTGGCGTGAAAATCCGCAATTGACTTGAGGATTTTCACGATTACTGTTCTGCATGCTCATCGACCGCCCAACTCCCATCGAACGGATTCATCGGGCGTTTTCGGTCAACCCGGTCGCAGCGCTGACCGGGCCAAGGCAGTGTGGCAAGACGACGCTGGCCCGGGAATTCGCCGACCGCGCCGAGCAAAGCACCTACTTCGATCTTGAAGAGCCTTCAAGCCGCCGCCGCCTGGCCACCCCCGAACAGGCGCTCGGCCGACTCCGGGGGCTTGTCGTCATCGACGGAGTGCAGCGGTCGTCCATGCTCCTGGAGACGGTCCGGATTCTGGTGGACAGGACCGGCAACGCGGCGCGCTTCCTCCTGGTCGGCAGCGCGGCGCACTCGTGGAGCAGGCGCGTGTCGGAGTCTCTGGCGGGCCGCGTCGGACTCGTGGATCTGGGCGGTCTCGACCTGGGCGAGGTATCGCCGGCCGACTGGCGAAGGCTGTGGCTGCGCGGCGGTTTCCCACGGTCCTACCTCGCGAGTCCCGACGGCTCGGTGATCTGGAGGAGGAACTACGTCCGCACCTTTCTGGAACGGGATCTGCCCCAGCTCGGGATCACCATCCCGGCGGAGCGGCTGCGGCGCTTCTGGACCATGATCGCCCACTCCCACGGCCAGACCTGGAATGCCGCCGAGTTGGCCCGCTCCCTCGGAATCAGCGAAGGGACCGCGCGAAATTACCTGGCCCTGTTCGCCGGGACGCGCATGGTTCGGCTGTTGCCACCGTGGTTCGAGAACATCCGGAAGCGCCAGGTCAAGTCGCCCAAGGCGTATGTCCGCGACACCGGCATCCTGCATACCCTCCTCGGACTGGCCGGAGAAGAGGAAGTCGCGGGCCACCCCAAGGTCGGGGCGTCCTTCGAAGGGTTCGTGATCGCACAGCTCCTGGCGGCGTTCGATGCGCGGGACGCCTGTTTCTGGAGAACACACGGAGGCGTGGAGCTGGCGCTGCTCGTCCGTGACCGGGGAGCGCGTTTCGGCTTCGAGTGCCAGTTCGCGGATGCACCCGTCGCGACCCGCCGGATGCGGACGGCGCTTCGCGATCTGGCGCTCGATCACCTGTGGATCGTGTACCCGGGTGAGGAGGCCTACATTGTCGACGATCGGATATCGGTGCTACCCGTCTCGCATATTCAGGACAAGGCGCGGGAACTGATGGAGTGCCGAGTGGAGAACGGGCGGCAATGGAATGACGGTGTTCCGTTTCGACGGTACATTTGATCTCGGCTGTCCGGAGGACTCGGGCCGTCGAATCGAGAGCCTGCCAATGAGGACTGGGAGAAGCCCAATGCGTACGAAACTCTGGACCCTTCTGCTCATCCTCGGCCTTGCCGTGGCCGGTCCATTCGCGGATTTGTCCCCCGCCTTCGCCCAGACCGGAGGCACCGCCCAGGCACACGGCGATTCGGGCGCGGACGCTCCTGCTGCCGCCGTCACCTTGACCGAAGCTGTCGACCCCTTCGAAGGCTTCGACGCCTTCGTGGCTCGGATCATGGACGACTGGCAGATCCCCGGTGTCGCCGTCGGCGTGGTGCACGACGGCGAGATCGTGCTGGCCCGCGGTTTCGGCTATCGCGACATCGAGAATCAGCTGCCGGTCACCGAACACACGACCATGGCGATCGGCTCCAACAGCAAGTCGTTTACCGTGACCGTGATGGCGATGCTGGTGGACGAGGGCATGCTCGACTGGGACGAGCCCGTGCGCGACTATCTTCCCGACTTCCGCCTCTACGACGAATTCGCGACCGCCGAGATGACGCCCCGCGATCTGGTCACCCACCAGTCCGGGCTGCCGCGGCACGACAACGTCTGGTACGGACGGGCCGCCAACCGCGAGGAGATCTTCGCGAAGCTGCGCTACCTGAAGCCGAATGCCTCCTTCCGGAGCCGCTATCAGTACCAGAACCTGATGTTCATGACCGCCGGGCACCTCACGGAGCGCCTCACCGGGAAGGATTGGGGCGCGCTGGTCGACGACCGAATCTTCACGCCCCTCGGGATGGATCGCTCCAACACGTCGGTGGACGACTCACCCGGCTCGGGCGACTACGCCTTCCCCTACATCCTGCGCGACGGGGCCCTGCACAAGGTCCCGTTTCGCAACATCGACGAGGTCGGCCCCGCGGGGTCCATCAACTCGAACGTGGTCGAGATGCTGGCCTACATCCAGGCCCACATGGACGGGGGCGTCTACAACGGCACGCGCCTCATCTCGGAGGAGACCTCGGCCCTGATGCAGCAGCCTCAATTCGCGATGCCCGGCGATTCCGAGTATTCCGAAGTGGGGCCGGGCAGCTACGGCTTGGGCCTCCGCGTGGGCACCTACCGCGGCCGCAAGATGGTGCAGCACGGCGGCGGCATCGACGGGTTCATCTCGTCCATGTCGTGGCTCCCGCGCGAGAAGATGGGCGTGATGGTGCTGACCAACCGCTCCGGCGGCATGAACCCGGTGCCGATCATGGTCGCCTACAACGTCTACGACCGGCTGCTCGGTCTGCCCGAGGTCGACTGGAACAGCCGCAATCTCGAAGAGCGGGAGGAGCAGGACGCTCGCGGCGCCGAGACCGCAGCGGAGATGCTTGCCAAGCGGGTCGAGGGCACGCGCCCCGGCCATGCTCTGGAAGCCTACGCGGGGCGGTATCATCACCCGGCGTACGGCAACATGCACGTGGAGGCCGGCGCCGATGGCCTCACCATCTCATACGACAACGACTTCGTCCTGGAGCTCGAGCACTTCCACTACGAGGTCTTCAGAATTACCTCGCTGCCCAACATGGTGCCGGTTACCGGGCTGGTGACCTTCACCACCGACTCGGACGGAGCCGTGAGCCAGGTGGCGATCCCCTTCGAGCCCAACGGAGCCGACATCGTCTTCGACCGGCTCGAGTCCTGATGTAAACCCGCCTTCCGGACGGGCGTAGGTGGTACACATGAAGTACTTGATGGGTTGGAAGAGGCCGGTGTCGCTGGACGCGGCGCCGTTTTCGCCGAGGACCGGGCGCCATCCGAGGCAGGTGCGCCTGCCGGAGACGACGATCCTGTCGCTGGGTGTGCTCCTTTTTCTGGCGGCCGCTCCGCCGCTTTCCTCCCAGGTCGGAGCCACGCTTCGGGGCGTGGTGCGCTCGGGGATGACCGGCGAGGTGCTGTCAGGGGCGGCGGTGCAGATCGTGGGCACCGGCGCGATGACCGTGACCGGCGACGACGGCCGCTATGCGATTCTGACCGTCCCGATGGGCGTGTCGGTCGTGCGCGTCACCCACCCCGACCATGTGGGCCTGGTCGAGCGGCTCAGCGTGGATGAGGCCATGGTCCTCCTGCGCGACTTCGAGATGATGCCGCCGTCGTATATCCTGAATGAGGTGGTCGCGCGCGCCCTGCACCGGGTCGAGATCCCGGACCGCGAGATCCAGGGCGACGAGCTCCTGGGCAACCGGGGAGTGCGCGAGGTGCTCGACGGCGTCACCGGAGTCACCCTCGTCCGCACGGGAGGCGCCGTGGGGATGGGCTACCACATCCGCGTCCGCGGCGCGAAGAGCTTCACCTTCAATCGCCACCCCGTGGTGTTCATCGACGGGGTGCAGGTCCGGGCCCTCGGCATGGGGGGCGGGCTGGGCGCGCTCGAACTCATCAACCCGGGAACGATCGCGCGGATCGAGGTCCTCAAGGGTCCGGCGGCCGGTGCCGAGTACGGGCCGGACGCGGCGGACGGGGTGGTGCTGATTACGACGCGGCGGGGTGGGGGGCAGCGTTGAGCATCCCCGGACGACCCCCGGCAGGAAACGCCACAAATGTAAGGCTAAACTGACATTTTGTAATGTTTACTTGACACAAAGGAGACGGGTAAGGCCAGGTAGATAAGAAACGGGGCCGCCACCAACCAGGCGGCGACCCCGTTTTTCCGTCTTCGGGTCTATGCTTACCCGCTGATGTTCTCGTTACCCTTTCTTTCCACTTCGGGCAACTGGAAGCACGTCAGATTCCCGTACTCCGCCCCCGTCTGATCGAGCCCGTCGGGGTGGATCGATCCCGGATCGCCCAGGAACGGGATATTGAATCGCAGCATGTCGTGAAGGCGGTGACCGCCCAGCACGAACAGCTGACGACGACGTTCCTCCTTGACCAAGTCCATGATCTGGCCCGCTCCGACCGACGCGGTGACCGCGGGGAGCATCGCGGCTTCGCGCAAGCCGTTGATCTTGCCCAGAGCGCCGTCCACATCGCCCTGCATGGCAAGGGCCTCGGCCTCGTACATGCGGGCTTCGTGCCAGTGGACGAGCGGCAAGGGATCGCTTCTGGAGTTGTACTTGTCGTGATAGTAAAGGACCGTGGCGAAGTCAGCTGCTTGAGTTCCGTCGGTCTTGACGTTGACCCGAGTGTCCGGGACTCCGTCTCCGTCCGTGGGCATGCCGTCCGCGCCGATGGTCAGGTTCTGGTAGTTGTCGGCCACGGAGCCATGGGCCCGGAAGCCCGTGGGCGCGTTCAAGCGCTCGAAGTAGTAGTTGTACCGCCGTGATTCCGCGGCATCCCGCGAGACGTTCACGACAAAGCCGTCTGGAATTGCACCCGCGTCCGCCAACGCCCCTGCGTAGTCACCCTTGGCGATGCGGACTCGGGCCCGTCCCAGTTGGCCCTGTTGGGTCAGGGATTCGTCGCCGGCTGCCTGCGCAAGGGATATTGCGGTGCTGAAGCGCTGCTCCCCCTCTGCCTGGACCTGGGCCGGGGTCATCTCTGCTCCGCCATCGATGGCCATGCTGCAGAAGCCCTCGCCCATTGCCACGAGTGGAAAGGCACCCCATGTCGCAGCGGTTGCCTGCAGCGCCGCGAGGTTGGGAACGTCTTCGGCCGGGAAGCCGGCCAGTCGTGATGCTACGTCCTCCGACTGGAAGCGCGCCGTGTGTAGCGGCGTGAACATCGGATAGCCCCAGCCACCGCAGGTTCCCTGCGCGTAGCCGGCATCGCTGGCGTATATCTTCCGCTGGCCCCAGTTCCTCATGGTGAGGTTACCGGAGGTAGGCACATACTCGTCGGAGTGGTGTGCCGTACCCGCGACGTATTGGTTCCAACTGCACTCGACTTCCGCAACGACACCAGTGGTGAGCACGTCCGCGAGTGATGCGTTGTCCAGCGCTTCCTCCAGCACCTTGCCAGGGACATGAACTGCGAGGATCTCGTCCAGGCTGCACCCGGAGAGCACGAGGGATGAAGCGGCGAACAGAGCCGCACCCACCAGCCTGTTTCTTGCTTTCATTTTCTTTCTCCTTAGTGATCTAGAAGGTGAACCGGAGGGTGGACGTGAACCGGGTCGTCTGCGGCCAACCTTCCTGCAGATAGCCGCTGAGCCCGAAGGCGTTCGGACTCATGTGCGTCCGTTCGATGTCCATCACGGGGTGCCCGAAGGATTCGGTAGTTTTCTGCCAGAGGGTCCAAACGTTGTCCAACGAGGCCGTCAGTGCGACACGGCTCGCCCACATCATTTCAGCCATGGAGCTGGGCAACGTGTATGACGCCGAAACCGTACGCAGTTTCATGAATGACCCGTCGACGACGCCGGACTGGGCAAGACCTTCGGCTCCAAGGGCTTCATAGCCAAGCAGGATCGGGTCGGTCCGCTCGAGGATCGCCCTGGAGTTGATGAAGAAGCGGTGCTGCGCGCTGATATCGCCCAGGCTCATGTGGTGTCCGCCCACGTAGTCGACCAGGGCATAGAGAGACAGGTTCTGACCGACGCGAACGTTGGCGTACATCCCCGCCTCGATGTTCGGGATGGGCTGGCCCCAATAGACCTCCGGCGCACCTTCGCATGGCACGACGGAACCATCGCCCCAGGAGAAGTTGGAGTCCCCGATGGTCTGACCGCCTTCGCACATGAGGTTGGTGGAAACGTTCCGGCCGCTCGATCCATCCAGGGTTGCGTTGACCACCCTCTTGTAGAACATCGACCCAAGAGGGAAGCCTTCGACATGGAACTGCCGGTTGAGGCTCGACGAACTCTGCACGATCGGCGGCTGGCCGCCCAGGTCGGTAACCTCGTTGTCGAAAGTTGAGAAGGTGGCCCCCAGATCGACACTCAGTCCTTCCGAACTGAATACGGCTCCGTTGACTGCGACCTCAACCCCCCTGTTGCGTATCTCGCCGATATTCCTGAATTGCACACCGGGGAATCCCTTGGAGGGGATCACTGGCACACGCACCAGCGCGTCGTTGGTGGTCTGGGTATATGCCGTGAACTCGATCCCGATAAGGTCGCCCATGAGTCCGACGTCGAACCCCACTTCCAACTCCGTCCCCACCTCCGGCTTGAGATCAGGGTTGCCGATGTTCTCGGGAGTTAGGACCGAGGCACCATCCGGGCCTACGGTCGGCGTGTACGTCTGAATCGCGTCGAAGACATCGGGCTGCTTCCCTGCCTTACCCCACGCAGCCCTGAGCTTCATTGTGTTGACTCCGCCCAAGGCGTTCTGGAAGAACTCCTCGTCGCTGACCACATAGGACGCCGAAAGCTTGGGATACACCACGAAGTCGAAGTTCGTGCCGAATGCGCTGTTGTCGTCCCCACGGACGGCTCCAGTCAGGAAAAGCCGGTCGCGCCACGCAATCTGCTCCTGCACGAAGACACCGAAGGTCTTGTTTTCGAGGAAGTCTTCCGCAGCTTGCTTCTCCGAGCCCGAGGAAACGGTTTCAAGCGCCTCTACCGGGAATGTCTCGCCGTGAGCAAGCGTGGAGGATTCGCGGCGCTGATAGTATTGAACACCACCGGATGTGGTCAGGCTGAGATTGTCACCGAAATCGAGAATCCCGTTGGCCTGGTAGTCCAGAGAGAAGTAGCTCGTGTTCAGATTGATGACCGTCTTGCGGCCCCAGGGCGTGAACTGCCCAATGTTGCCAGTGGCCCGGTACAGTTCCGAGTTCCTTACGCCGCTGAAGTCGCCGCCGATGATCGCACGCTGAGTGAACCAGTCATACGGTTCGTGCTTGACCTGCAGGGAGAAGGTCGTGCGATCCACGTGCTGGAAGCCCTCGATCTCGTCTTCGTAGGCCTCGGGCAGGTAGGCGATGTATCCACGATATGGACCGTCGATCCGGCTGGGCGCAGCCATGTCGCCAGCTTCACAGCCCGGCGCGGGGCAGGCCCAGATGATTGCAGTCGGTAGCGGCTGCTGCGCGGACGCCGACTGCGCCGTGCTGCGGATCGCCCCGAGCCCGAAGTCCAACTGCAACTCGTCCGAAGGCGTGTAGGTCAGGTTGGCGCGACCGCTCATGCGGTTCTTCCAGTTGTACTCCACTACGCCCTCGTCGCGGTCCCAGTCGGCAGACACATAGTAGGTGATCTGCTGGGATCCGCCTGTAACGTCCGCCCCGAACGACTGTGCGTGTCCTGTCTGGAACCACTCGTTGCCGTACACATCGCGATCGATCTCGAGGACGTTGAAGGACGCGACCGTGCCCGGGGTGCACTTGAGGCGCTCGTCGACGTCAACTGTCTGGGACACCCCGTTGCACTGGTACCACACGTCCGCGAACATGTTGTAGACGTCGGGATAGAAGTTCGCGCCCTGTTTCATCGTCACGTTGATACGCGGCGCTCCCGTGCGCCCCCGCTTTGTGATGATGTTGATCACCCCGTTGGACGCTTCCGTTCCATAGAGAGTCGCCGCGGCTGGTCCTTTAATGATCTCGATGTTTTCGATCTCATCGGGGTTGAAGTCACCCAGGCGGGACGGCTGGGAACTGCCCCGGAAGCCCGTACTCCCAAAAGCGGCGCTTGCTTCGTCGCCGTTGACCCGGACGCCGTCGACATAGATCAACGGCTGCGCCCCGAGCGAAAGGCTGGCGATGCCTCGGATTCGCGTGGTACCGCCGGTGCCGACCTCACCGCTGCTCAGTGACACCCGCACTCCTGGTACGGTGGCACTGATCATGCGTTGGATATCGGTGGCAGGAGCCAGCTGTTCCAGCTGCGCGGCGTCGACCTGTCCGATCACATTCCCGACCGCTCGTGCAGTCTGCTCACCGACCACCCCGGTAACCACGATCTCGTCGAGCGAGATGGCGGTTTCCTGCAACTGGATCGTCACGGCCTGCCCGGCGGTCGCCATCGCGGTGGTCTCCTGATACCCGATCATGACCACCCGCAGGGTGACGCTCCCACTGGGCGCGTTGAGGATGAGGAAACGGCCCCGGTTGTCGGTGAGGCTTCCAAGCTCGGTGTCTTCGATCAGCACCTGCGCTCCTCCAAGCGGACGCTGCGTGCCCGCATCCACCACCGTTCCGGTGATGTTGTTTTGCGCGGACACGGGCACGAAGCTCATGGCAAGGGCCACGAGCAACGCCGCCAAGCCCGCGATGACTCGCCCAGCGGCAAGCCTGGGTCTCGAACGCGAAGTCGGTCTCATAGGAACTCTCCTTGTTTGGTTGTGATACGCCTCCTGCGACACGGCGCCAAGATACGGTTTGGCAAGTACCGCACGCAATAAGTACGCATTGCTGTATACAATGCGCAAACTGACCCCCCCCGGTCAGGAGGGGACAACTTGGTAGTCCTCGGGCGGGTCGGCCTCCAGCAGGTGCTCGACGAAGTAGTCCCAGCGACGCCTGATATAGTAGGGATCGGCGCCCGCTCCGTGGTTCAGGTTTGGCAGGATGAGCATGTCGAATGTGCGGTTCGCCTTGATGAGCGCATCGACCACCTGCATGGTCAGCGCCGGGTTCACATTGTCGTCCATTTCGCCGTGGATCAGGAGGAGCTTCCCCTTCAGGTTGGCGGCGTGGGTCGCGTTGGCCTGCTGGATGTAGTTGGCGCCGTCCAGCTCCATGAGCCCGTGGTATAGCTCGCCCCAGAGCGCGATGTAGCCGCGCTGGTCGTGATTGCCGGCGCCGGATACGGCCACCTTGTAGAAGTCGGGCTGGGTCAGGATGGCGTGGGTGGACATGTATCCGCCCCCCGAGAAGCCATGGACGCCGACCCGGTCGAGGTCCATCCAGGGCCGCGAGGCCGCCAACTGCTTCATCGACGACACATGGTCGGCAAGCCCTCCGGCGTCCTGCAGGTTGCCGTATGAGAAGTTGTGGAAGGCCTTGGAGCGCATCGGCTTTCCGAGGCCGTCGAGAACCACCACGACCGCGCCCAGTTCGGCCGTCGCCTGCGCATCCCACAAAACCCGCGACAGAGGATCGGCGACGCTCTTGGGCACCCACGCCGTCTGTGGCCCGGGGTACACGTAGTCGATCACGGGGTAGACGGTTTCGGGGTCGAAGCCGGTGGGCTTGACGATCAGGCCGTAGAGGTCGGTCACGCCGTCCCGCGCCTTCGTCACCACCATCTCGGGAGGGGTCCAGCCCAGCGCCTCGAGGCCTTCCAGCGACCCGGTCTCCAAGGTCATGACCACCGCACCGCTCCGGTCGCGCAGCGCGGTGATCGGCGCCATGTCGATCCGGCCGTGAGTGTCCACGAACCAGGCGCCGTCGGGGCTGGCCGCAAGGAGGTGGTGGGAGTCCTCGGGCGTGAGCCGGCGCACCGGTCCGCCATCCAGATCCACACTGTAGAGTTGGGCGTAGTAGGGGTCGCCGTCTTCGCGCCCGCTCCCGGTAAGCCACACCGTGCGGGCGTCTTCGTCGATGTGCAGAATCTGCCGCACCAGCCACGGACCGCTGGTCACCTGGCGCTTCAGGTCGCCGGTGCGGCCGTCGTAGAGGTAGAGGTGACCCCATCCGTCCCGTTCGGACCACCAGACCACTTCGTCCCCGCCTCCCAGCACGCGCACATTGGGCCGTGTCGCCAGCGACGGCGTGGCCTCGCAGTAGGTGGAACAGCTCTCCTCGATGATGGTCCGGACCTCCCCGGTCGCCGGATCAGCCGCCTCCAGGCTCACGGCCTTGTTCCCTCTTGTGAATCGAAGGGCGTAGAGGGCCGTTCCGTCCTCCGCCCACCACACGTTCTGGAAGGTGAAGGGCGACTGGAAGATGGAAATGAGTGGATCCGCATTCAGCCGGGTTACGTCGCCCACTTCCGTGTCCACGATGACCATATGGGCCATGGGAATGACCGAGTCGCCGGGTAGCGCGTAACGGTAGGCTTGGTGCCGCGGCCGCTTCGAACCGTCCTCGGGAGCGCCCTGCACAAGGTGCATCTCAAGGACGCCACGCTGGTCGAGCTGATGCGTGGCGACGTAGCGGCCATCCGGCGACCATAGCGCGGCCGGCGGCACCGGAATGCCGAAGCGCCGGATTGTCACCGCCGAGGTGTTGCCCTCGGGCGCGGATCCATAGTCCCAGTAAGGCTCCCCGTCGTCGGTGAGCTGTGTACCGTCCTCGTCAGCGGTCGCCTTGACCCAGAGGTTGTGGTCGCGGGTGAAGAGGGCTCGGCCACCGTCGGGAGAAACGAGTTCAGCGGGCCCGAACTCGGTCGAGGCGTCGCGCTCCGCACAGGTGTAAACGCCCAGGTCGCACCGCCACTTTGCCGCGCCGATGTCCAGCTTGAGCGCACCACCGCCGTCGATGAACTCGAAGGTGGTGAAGGGCATCCGCGTCGGGTCGTACGATGTATCCGCGGCAGCAGAGAGGGCGGCGGCGAGGCGGCCGTGGTCGAAGGCGTCGCGACGGGTTCGCGCCGTGGGGTCGACTAGAATGAAGCGCTCGCCGTCCACCGAACGCCCACGATACCAGAACCGGTCGGACTCGGTGACCCACGTCACCGGGCCGATCGGTACACCGTGCAGCAGGCGGACCGCGTTGCCCGGCAGGTACTGCTCGGCCCGCGCATAGTCGGCGGCCGTGACGACCGGGCGTGTTGCCGACACCTGTCCGTGAGCGGCAACTCCGACACCGTGCAGGCCGAGGACGAATGCCGCGGACACCGCGACCCGTGAAATGTCGTTTCCTTGCAACATCGCTGGACTTCTCCCATTTCTCATCGGATGCCGACTGCGGGTTGGGCGAGCGCCGTCCACCCGATGTCAAACGCTCGGGCGAAGATGCGTGTCCACGAGAGTGCGCGCCACCAAGGCCGCCGGGACTCGCTGCCCGCCCCTCAACGGAGGTCACAATGATCCGCCGCACCGCCGCCAGTTCACGTCTCTGCCTCGCCCTCACCTTCGCCATGGGCATCCTCGCGCTGGATGCCGCGCGCAGCCCCGTCGCCGCCCAGGAGGAGGGCAGCATCAAGGTCGAGGGCCCCGGCTCCGCCAACTTCGAACTGGCCGCCCGCTTCGCGCCCTACAAGATCAGCGACCTGGTCCATTCCCTGCGCGTCACGCCCCGCTGGATCGAGGACACGGACCGCTTCTGGTACGAGTGGGAGACGTCCGAAGGCAGGCACTTCTACCTTGTCGATCCGGGTCAGGGCACCCGAACCGAGATCTTCGACAACGACCGCATCGCCGCCGAGCTGACCCGCATCACGCGCGACCCGTGGGACGCACAGCACCTGCCGATCCGCGCGATCCGCTTCACCGGGCCGAACACCATCCAGTTCGATGTCGAGTCGTCGCAGGACGAGGAGGTGGAGGAGGACGAGGAAGAGGAGGAAGACGTCGAGGAAGAGGACCAGGAGGACGAGCAGCAGCGCGGCCCACGCAGGCCGCAGACGCGCAAGAAGGTCCACCATTTCGAGTACGACGTGACCACGAGGACCCTGCGCGAACTCGAGGACTACGAAGAGCCCGACAGCCACCCGGGCTGGGCGAGCGTTTCGCCGGACACGGCCTGGGTCGTCTTCAGCCGCGAGTTCAACCTGTGGATGATGAGCTACGAGGAGTACATGAAGATCGTCGAGGCCCGGCGCGGAAAGACCGGCGACGATGCCGAAGAGGCGGAAGAGGATGTGGAGGTCGAGGAGGTCCAGCTGACCACGGACGGCGAGAAGGATTTCAGCTGGGGCTCGCAGGGCCGCGGGCAGAACGACGAGGAGACCGAGGAAGAGCACGAGAAGCGCCAGCCCTCGGGAACCACGTGGTCGCACGACTCCCGATACTTCGCGCTCACTCGGCAGGACCGCCGCGAAGTCGGCCACCTGTGGGTCGTCCACGCCGTGGGGAACACGCGTCCGAAGCTGGAAAGCTACCGGTACGACATGCCGGGCGAGGAGAACGTCACGCAGACCAGCCTCCACGTCTTCGACATGGAATCGCGCGAGATGGCGCAGATCGACGACGACGCCTGGAAGGACCAGCGCATGGGGATCTTCAACGCGCCCAGACCCGGAGGAGGCGGCGGCTTCTTCTTCTTCGGAGGGGGCGGCGGCGCGGGCCGCGACGAGCCCAACATCACGAAGTGGCTGTCGGACAGCAGCAGCGAGCTCTACTTCTGGCGCCGCAGCCGCGACCAGCACCGGGTCGACGTGATGAGGGCGGACCCGTCAACCGGCGAGGTCACCGCCGTGATCGAGGAACGCTTGAACACGTACGTCGAGCACCAGACACCCCGCCGTTTGGAGGGCGGGGACCTCATCTGGTGGTCGGAACAGGACGGGTGGGCGCACCTCTACCGTTACGCGCCGGACGGAACGGTTCGCGCTCGTCTTACCGAAGGCCCCTGGCATGTCGACGCATTGATGGGAGTGAATGAGGAGGGCGGATACGCGATTCTGCGCGGGAATGCGCGCGAGGAGGGCGAGGACCCGTATTACATGCACCTGTACCGCGTCGGTCTGAACGGCAGCGGCTTGTCGCTGCTGAACCCCGGCGACCAGGACCACCAGAGTGTGGTGTCCGAGTCCGCGCGCTACTTCGTGGACAACTATTCGCGGGTGGACACCAACCCCGCCTCGGCGCTTTTCGACGCGTCCGGGCGCAAGATCATGGACCTGGAGACGGCCGATCTTTCGGCGCTCGAGGCTGCCGGCTACCAGTACCCCGAGACCTACCAGGTGAAGGCCGACGACGGCGTCACGGACATCTTCGGGGTCATGTACAAGCCCTACGACTTCGATCCGGCGAAGCAGTACCCGATCGTCGCGTACGTCTACCCGGGGCCGCAGACGGAGTCGGTGTCGAAGTCGTTTTCGCTCAATTCGACCGAGCAGGCGCTGGCGCAGTTCGGCTTCATCGTGATCACGATCGGGAACCGCGGCGGCCACCCGGACCGCTCGAAGTGGTACCACAACTACGGCTATGGGAACCTCCGCGACTACGGCCTGGCCGACAAGAAGGCCGGAATCGAGCAGTTGGCCGACCGCCACGGCTTCATCGACATCGACCGGGTGGGAATCTACGGGCACTCCGGCGGCGGCTTCATGTCGACCGCGGCGATGCTGGTATACCCCGACTTCTTCAAGGTGGCGGTCTCGTCAGCCGGGAATCACAACAACGACGTCTACAACGCCAACTGGTC
>LXNI01000590.1_pt1 | contig 40293 bp, 35 predicted proteins | sample 809091 | NCBI WGS metagenome assembly LXNI01 (sample SAMN04870527, study PRJNA318959) | sponge metagenome | biome: 01000161; feature: marine sponge reef; material: water | host: Sarcotragus foetidus | place: Greece: Milos, Mediterranean Sea | collected 2013-05-29 | depth 5-7 m
CGCCGGCTCGCGCGCCGGCCGCGGTGATGCTGCCTTGGCGGTCGGCGGTACGGACTTCGGCTTGGGCGCAGCACCGCTCACGGGACGCTGCCGGCCGTGTCGCAGCGGATCGGGCGCGCTGGCAAGCCCCAGACGCTCCGCCAACCCGCGCGGCGCCTCCGGCGCTCGGGCCGGTTCCGGCGCCGGCTCCTCGCCGCGCTCGACCGCCTCTTCCGCCACCTTGCGGGCGGCCTCCTCTTGGGCGAACGGCCGGTACAGCTTCCGCGTGATCATTGCCTGCTGACCGATGCGAATGATGCTCTGCGCGTTGTAGTACAGCACCAGCCCCGCCGACAGGCTGAACGAGATGACCGGCAGCATGATCGGAATGATCCGCATCATCATGCGCGCCTGCGGCGTCTGCTCCTCGGAGGACATCCGGCCGCTGATCTGGCGCTGCTGGTAGTAGCCCAGTCCCGCCACCAGGACGATCATCCCGAGGTACGGCAGCCCCGAGAAGAACGAGCTACCCAGTGCAGAACTGGCGGTCTCGGCCAGGTCCAAGCCCCAGCCCCGCATCTCGGTGCTGACCACAAGATCCTGGTAGAGCCGGCTGTCGGGGTTCAGGTAGTCCGGATTGAACGTCTGTTTGGGCGCGCTGGCCAGTTGCGGCGAGCAGTCGGCGCCAGGGGACGCCGCGCAGGTGGCGGCCGCCTGCCCGGATGACCAGCCCAGCACCGACGTCCGCCGCGTCAAGCCGCGCAGCACGTAGAAGAGCGAGATGAAGATCGGCGACTGCATCAACAGCGGCAGGCATCCGCCCAGCGGATTGACGCTGTTGGACCGGTACAGCGCCATGACCTCCTCGTTCATCCTCTGCCGGTCGTGGCGGTACTCCGCTTGCAGCCGCTTGACCTCCGGCGCCAGGCGCCGCATGGCCAGCATCGACTTGGTGCTGCGGATCGTGACCGGCGTGAGGATTGTCATCACGCACACCGTCAGCAGCACGATGGCCCCCGAGTAGCTCGGCCACACGTCGTAGAAGAACGACAGCACGCGCGCCACCAGCCTCATCAGAGGATTGAATGCCCGGCCGATCGCGTCGAACATCAGGCAGCGCCCTCAGTTGTGATCGGCTCGCCGCGCCGCAGCGGCACCGGATCGGCCCCGTACGGCCCGAGCGGATGACACTTCGACAGCCTTCGGGCGGCATACCAGCAGCCGCGCCAGGCGCCGTGGGTACAGATCGCTTCCAGGGCGTACGCCGAGCAGGTGGGCAGAAAACGGCAGCGGGGCGGGCGCACCGCGCTGAACGCCTGGTAGAGGCGGAGCACCCCGACGAGTGCCCCGACGAGTGGACGTCTCGGGAGGCTCACGACGAGTCCCCGCTGTCGACTATGCGCGCCAGCAGGCGCGCGGCGTCCTGGCGCAGTCGGGCAAAATCGGCGGTGGCGGCGCCGCGGCGCGGGCGGATCAGATACTCGCCGCTCGGAAAGGTCGGCCGGCGGGCGGGATCAGCCAACTCGCGCATCACAGCGCGCAACCGACGGCGCAGGCGGTTCCGTACCACCGCGGAGCCGGTGCGGCGTGACACGGCGAACGCCACCCGCGGCCGGCCGCCGCCGCCGTCGAGGAGATAGCGGACTTCGAGCAGCCCATGACGGACGACTCGACCATCCCGGCGGAGCCGCTCGAATGTCGTCCCGGACCGGATTCGCCCGATCAGGCTGACAACCTCTGGCGACCGCGCCGGCGCCTGGCCCTCAGAACAGCTCGGCCACCCCGACTGTTCATCCGCTTCCGGAATCCGTGCCGCCGAGACCGGCGGCGTACATTCGGTTGGTACGTCCGCTTCACTTCCGCTCCTCCTTGCGCCGGGCCAACCCACTCCCGCCGATGCACACGCAACGAGTGGGTCCCGCGCGCCGGATCCTCGGGCCGGGCGCCGCGAGGACCGTCGATGCCGGTGGTCCGGACAGGCGACCGGACACAACTCGACCGCCTCACGCTACGGGGACACGGCAGCCGCCACAACCGGCCCGCCGGGGCGCTTCGAAACGCGCCGACGGCCCACTCATCCGACGTACTCATCCATCGACTTCCACGCTCATGGCCGGCGTCACGAAAAAGTCCAAGAAATCACTCAGATAGCCATAGAGATCAACTTCTGCCTCCAACGCCCGCCGAACGGTGCGGCTAGATTGCCCGCCACGACGAGCACCGCAGATCCGTCAGGCAGCCGACCAGCGTGACCGCTCGCCCTCCGTGGACAGTCGGAGCGGGCAAGGCGGTCCCCACCAGAACTGAGCCGCAACCGTGAACGACCCAGCGCATCTGTGGAGCGCGTGCGCGACCACGATTCAGAACCACGTCTCTGCCGCCGTCTGGCACTCGACGTTCCGGGACATCCGGCCGTACGATCTGACGAGCGACGGGTTGCGCGTCCACGTCCCCAGCAGCATCGCCCGAGACAAGATCGAGCGGCGCTACCGGCACCTCGTCGAGGACGTTCTCACGGAGATCACCGGCCAGCCGCTGACGCTCCTCATCGACATCGAGCCCGTCTCGCTCGAACCCGCCGACCCGGAGGCGTTCGAGGAGTTGCTGCTGCCCGCCGCCGCGGACACGACCACCGCCCGGCGGGGAGAGGCGCCCCGCCAGGCAACGGTTCCGGCTGGCGCGGAGGGACTCTTCGTGGACGAACCGCTCAACTTGCGGTACAAGTTCGAACACTTCGTCTGCGGCCCCTCCAACTCCTTCGCGCAAGCCGCCGCATTCCAGGTCGCCGAACAGCCGGGCAAGGTGTACAACCCCCTGTTCATCTACGGCGGCGCCGGACTGGGCAAGACGCACCTGCTCCATGCGATCGCCCACTACGTCAATGAGCACTACCCCGCATCGCTCGTGCGACTGGTGTCCACCGAGACCTTCCTGAACCGTTTCGTCTACGCCATCCGATCCAACCAACTGCCGGCTTTCAAGGACTACTACCGGCGTCTCGACGTGCTGCTGGTGGACGACGCCCAGTTCTTCGCCGGCAAGGAAGGCCTCCAGGAGGAGTTCTTCCACACGTTCAACACGCTGTACGAGACCAGCAGCCTGCTGGTCATCACCTGCGACCGGCCGCCCGACTCGATCCCCACCCTCGAGGACCGCCTGCGCAGCCGCTTCAAGATGGGTCTCATTACCGACATCCAACCGCCCAATATCGAGACCCGCCTCGCCATCCTCGACCACCGCGTGCCCGAGGAATGTCGGCACTTGCTGTCCAACAAGGTGCTCGAGCTGATCGCCGAGCGGGTGACCAACAACATCCGCGAACTCGAGGGCGCCTTGACCCGGGTCTGCGCGTTCGCCACGCTCAACCGCCAGGAGATCTCGGTTCCGACTGCTCAGGAACTGCTGCGCGACGTCTTCACGCCGCAGAAACAGCAGGTCGTCATGCCCGTACACATCATGAACGCGTGTTCTAACATGTTCGGCATCGCGGTCGAGGAGATCGTCGGCGCGAGCCGGCGGCGCCAGCTAGTCACCGCACGGCACATCGCCATGTACGTGATGCGGGAACTCACCGACCTCAGCTTCCCGGCGATCGCTGCCGAATTCGGCGACCGGGACCACACGACGGTCATTCACGCGGTGAACAAGATCAAACAGCTGATGTCAGAAAAGCAGCAAGTATACGAACAAGTCACTCAGCTTACCCGTATGCTGCGCAGCAACGTGGGGAATGCCGCGTAGCCCCGACGGCTTTGGGGAATCCTGTGCAAAACCGACGGGCAACATCATACGGACCACCGCCACTGCCAGCGGTGACCGTCCCCCAACAGGCGGACCGTGGGAAAAGCAGACCATGGCCTCCACAGACAGCCGACGGGCTGACCTGCGCCGACGGCCGGAAATGCACAATCCCCAGCCCTACTACCACTACAACTCTACGTACAACAAAAACATGAGTGGAGGACGGAACCTGTGAAGTTCAAATGCGAACGGGACACGCTCATCGGCGCCCTCAGCAGAGCTGGCCGGGCCGTGACGACCAAGGCCGGGCCTGTCGTGGGTCTCTCGGGAGTGCTGCTCGAGTTGTCCGGTGACAGCTTGTCGATCACCGGAAGCGACGTCGACCTGACGATCGCGGCCCGGATCACCGTCAGTGGCAGCGAGAACGGCTCCGCGTTGGTGCAGGCCCGTCTGCTGACCGACATCGTCCGGTCGCTGGATCTGGGCGCGGTGGAGCTGGAGTTCGAAGATCAAGCGCTGAATGTGCGCGCCGGCCGCTCGGAGTTCTCGTTGCGGACGATGCCGGCGGCGGACTTCCCACGGATCCCGTTGCTCGGCGAGGCCACGGTCACCGTGGACGGCCAAGCGTTGGTGGGCGGGCTGCGCCAGGTGGTGTCGGCCGCCGGGCGCGATGAGTCGCGGCCGGTTCTGACAGGCGTGCTGCTGACGGCGTTCGGCGGCGGACTGCGGGTGGTGGCGACCGACTCCTACCGGTTGGCGCAGCGGGATCTCACCAGCGTGTCGATGGAGGTCGGGGAGAAGGGCGTGCTGGTGCCGTCGCGGGCACTGGAGGAGGTGAGCCGTCTGGTGCTCGGCGACGTGCGGGTCGGCGTCCAGCTCGACGAGAACACCGTGCTGTTCGAAGTCGGGGAGACGCGGTTGTCGGCGCGGCTGATCAACGGGGACTTCCCGAGCTACGAGGGTCTCATCCCGACCGATCACCCGAACCGGTTGCTGACGAACCGGCAGAACCTCCTCGATGCCATCCGGCGCGTCCGCCTGCTGGCCTTGGCACAGGTGCCGATGCGGGTGAGCATGCAGGCCAGCGGGCTGACATTGTCGGCACGCGCCCAGGACGTGGGCGAGGCGACCGAGGAGGTGGCCGCCTCCTATGAGGGCGAGGACCTGGTCATCGCCTTCAACGCGGAGTACCTGCACGACGGAGTGGAAGCGCTCGACTGTGAGGAGATCGCCCTGTTCAGCGCGGACAAGTTGAAGCCGGCGCTGCTGCGCTCGCCCGAGGAGGACGACTTCCTGTACGTCCTCATGCCGCTGCGGATCACCTGAGGGGGCGCGCTGCTTCGCTGGCTGGAGGTCCATGACTTCCGTCTGCACAAGAGTGTCGCGCTCCAACCCTCGGCGGGCCTGACAGTCGTTCGCGGCCCCAACGGGTCCGGCAAGACGTCGCTGCTGGAGGCGGTCGGCTACCTCGGGACGCTGTCGTCGTTTCGCGGGGCCGGGGCGGCCGACCTCGTCCGCGCCGGCGCCGACGGGGCGGTGCTGCGCGGTGAGTTCGAGCTGGCGGGACGCCGGTTGCTGGTGGAGACCGAACTCCGGCCAGCAACGGGACGCAACCGAACGGGGCGCAACCGGACCCAGGTGAACCGTCAAGCCCTGCGCCGCGCCGCGGAACTCCAAGAGCAGGTGCCGGTGCTGACCTTCCAGCCCGACGATCTCCTGGTGGTCAAGGGTGCCCCCGCCGCCCGCCGGGACGCGCTCGACGGCGCGGTCGTCAGCCTGCGGCCCCGCGCCGCGGAGGATCGCCGGCGCCTGGCCGCCTGCCTGCGGCAGCGCAACGCCCTGCTGCGCCAGATCGGTCCCGGGCGTCGCCTGGACGATGACAGCAGGCGTTCGCTCGACATCTGGGACGATCGGCTCGCGGCCGCCGGCGAGACATGGGCGGGCCATCGCCGCGGCGCGGTCCGCGAGCTCCAGCCGCGCATGGAGCGTCTCTTCCGGGAACTCAGCGGTGACAGCAGGAGTGCCGTCGCGCTGTCGTACGAACCGCCCTGGCTCGTCGCGGGCCTTCAGGCTGCCCTGACGGAGGCCCGCGACGAGGACCTGCAGCGCGCGGTCACGACTGTCGGTCCGCACCGCGATGATCTGGATTGGCGCCTCGACCGCCTGCCAGCCCGGACGCACGCCTCGCAGGGCAACCAGAGGTGCCTCTCCCTCGCCTTGCGCCTGGCACTGCACGAGACGATGACCGAGGCGGCCGGTGCACCCCCGCTGCTGTTGCTGGACGACGTCTTCTCCGAGTTGGATCCTGAGCGCCAGGAGCGGCTGCTGGCGTTGCTGCCGGCCGGGCAGATCCTGCTGGCGACCGCCGGGGAGGTCCCCCCGGCGGCCCGGCCGGCGCAGGTGTTGTGGGTCGAGGAGCTGCCGGCCGCCGCGGCGGCGCCACGATGAGGCCCCCAGCCGGCACCGGGCGCGGGCCGCGCCACGTCTCCGACGGCTTGAACCGCCTCCTGGGAGGTCTCGGCTCGCCCTCCGCGGATGTGCTGGCGGCTCTTTTCGAACACTGGCCGGAGGTCGCCGGCCCCACGCTGGCCGAGCATTCCCGCCCGGCGCGGCTCGTTCACCGGCGGCTGACCGTCGACGTGGACGACCCGGCGCTGGCGGCGCAGGTGCGCTTGCTGGAGAGCGAGTTGCTGGCCCGCCTAGCCGAGCGGCTCGGCTATGGGAAAGTGCAGTTCATTCGCCCGAGAGCAACCGGCAGAAGCAACCGGGGCGGGCCGTGGCGGCGATAGAATGGCCTTGGTTGAGAACAACCGGTGGCCGGTGCCACCGGTGCATGCACTGCTCCGCCCCGGGGAGCGTGACACGGCCTCTCCGAGGCCCCGAGAACGACTGGTACCGGACGGAGACGCTTTCGAGTGGTTGATAGGGCAGAGTCTTACGAAGCATCTGACATCACCGTCCTCGAAGGTCTGGAGGCTGTGCGCCGCCGACCTGGGATGTACATCGGGTCGACCGGGCCCACGGGTCTGCACCACCTGGTCTACGAGGTGGTGGACAACGCGGTCGACGAGGCGATGGCGGGTCACTGCAGCGAGGTGGACGTCACGCTCCATGCCGACGGGTCCTGCGAGGTAATCGACGACGGGCGGGGCATCCCCACGGGTCCGCATCCCGACATGCCCGAGCAGTCGGCTCTGGAAGTGGTCATGACGACGCTGCATGCCGGCGGCAAGTTCGGCGGCAGCGGTTACAAGGTGTCCGGCGGCCTGCACGGTGTGGGCGTCTCGGTCGTCAACGCGCTGTCGCGGCGCCTGCAGGCGGAGGTGCGCCGCGACGGTGCCCGCTGGGCGATGTGTTTCACCGACGGCGGCAGCGTCGAGGCGCCTCTGCAGCGGGTCGGGGAGCTGCCCGTCGGCAGTGCCACCGGCACGACGGTTCGCTTCTGGCCGGACCCCGCGGTCTTCGACGAGGTGGCCTTCGGGGCCGACCGGCTGACGGAGCGGCTGCAGGTGATGGCGTTCTTGAATGCCGGCCTGCGAATCCGCTTCCGCGACCTGCGGTCGTCGCCGGTGGCGGACTGGACCGCCTATCGCTACACGGGGGGGATCAAGGATTTCGTCCGCCACGTGAACGCCTCCAAGGAGCCCCTCTTCGACGATGTGGGCCACTTCACCCAGGCGGAGTCCGACCAGGAGGTGGAGGTCGCCTTCCAGTGGAGCACCGCCTACAACACCGACGGGCTCTACTCGTTCGCCAACGGCATCACCACCACCGAGGGCGGTATGCACGAGGAGGGCTTCCGCAAGGCCCTCACCGGGGCGGTCAACCGCTACGCCGACGGCAAGGGTCTGCTGCGCGGCGTGGACAATCTGCAGGGCGAGGACATCAGGGAAGGCCTCACGGCGATCGTCAGTGTGCGCCTGCGCGAGCCCCAGTTCGAGGGTCAGACCAAGAGCAAGCTGGGGAACGTCCCGATCCGCGCGCTCGTCGAGCGCGCCACCAACCGCCATCTGGGCGACTGGCTGGAGGAGCATCCCGCCGAAGCGCGCCGCATCGTCACCAAGGCCGTCGAGGCCTCGCGCGCCCGTGAGGCCGCCCGCGCGGCCCGTGAGGCCACCCGCCGGAAGTCGGCTCTGAACGGCGCCGGGCTGCCGGGCAAGCTCACCGACTGCATGTCCGGGGACACCGAGGAGAACGAGCTGTACATCGTGGAGGGCGACTCCGCCGGCGGGTCGGCCAAGAAGGCCCGCGATCCCCGCATCATGGCCGTGCTGCCCATACGGGGCAAGATCCTCAACGTTGAGCGGGCCCGCGCCGACCGCATGCTGCGCAACAGCGAGATCGTGGCGCTCATCAGCGCCATCGGGGCGGGTTTCGGTGCTCCTGACGGCGACAACGCCCAGAGTGCCGGCGCTGCCGCCGACGGCAACGGGCGTCGAGGGGCCGGCGGCAACGGCGGCAACGGCGGGTTCGACATCAACAAACTGCGCTACGGCAAGATCATCCTGCTCTGCGACGCCGACGTGGACGGCAGCCATATTCGGACGCTGCTGCTGACCTTCCTGTTCCGTCAGATGAAGCCGCTGATCGAGGAAGGGCACGTTTACATCGCCCAGCCGCCGCTGTACTCCACCGAAGTGGGCCGCGACAAGGTGTACCTGAAGGACGACCGGGCCAAAGCGGATTTCCTCGGCGCCCACCCGAAGCATCGCAGCGAGTTCCAGCGCCTCAAGGGCCTCGGCGAGATGGACGCCGACGAACTCTGGGAGACCACCCTGGACCCGGCTCGCCGCACCCTGCTGCGGGTCGGCATCGAGGAGGCGGCGGTCGCCGACGCGGTGTTCTCGCAGTTGATGGGCGATGACGTGGAGGGCCGCAAGGCATTCATCCAGGCCAAGGCCGGCGACGTGCGCTTCCTGGACATCTGAGCGGCGTGAGCGGCGAACCACCACGGGACGGCGACCTCCCCGAGCCGACCGCCGCGGCGGAGGGCACAGGCGACGGGGTCGAGACTGTCGAGACCATCGAGACCATCGAGACCATCGAGATCCAGACCGAGATGGAGCAGTCCTTCCTGGACTACGCCATGTCGGTCATCGTGGCCCGCGCGCTGCCCGACGTGCGCGACGGGCTCAAACCCGTGCATCGGCGGATCCTCTGGTCGATGGCCTCCAGCGGGCACCGGCATGACCGGGGGCACGTGAAGTGCGCCACCGTTGTGGGCGACGTGATCGCTCGCTACCACCCCCACGGGGACACCGCGGTGTACGACGCCTTAGTGCGCATGGGCCAGGACTTCAGCCTCCGGCACTTGCTGGTCGATCCGCACGGGAACTTCGGCTCGCCCGCCGACCCGCCGGCCGCCTATCGCTATACAGAGTGCCGTCTCGCGGAGCTGAGCGCGGCCATGCTCGACGGGATCGACGAGGACACCGTCGATTTCCTCGCCAACTTCGACGGGCGCCACCGGGAGCCCGAGGTGCTGCCGTCGCGGTTCCCGAACCTGCTGGTGAACGGCAGCCAGGGCATCGCCGTGGGCATGGCCACCAACATCCCGCCGCACAACCTCGGCGAGGTCGTCGACGCGGTGCTGCACCTGCTCGAGCGCCCCGAGGCCACCACCGAAGAACTCATGCAGTTCGTGCGCGGCCCCGACTTCCCCACCGGCGGGCAGATCCTGGGCCGTTCGGGGATCGAGGAGGCCTACCGGACCGGGCGGGGCACGCTGCGCCTGCGCGGGCAGGCGGAGATCGTCACCGAAGGCCGCACTGCCTGCATCGTCGTCAGCCAGATCCCCTACCAGGTCAGCGTGGAGGCCATCGAGCGCCGCGCCGCGCAGTTGGTGGAGAGCAAGGTGCTCACGGGTATCAGGGACATCCGCAACGAGTCGGCCAAGGGCCAGACACGCCTCGTCTTCGAGTTGACCCGCGGCGCGCCGGCGCTGGTCATCCTGAACAACCTCTACAAGCACACGCCGCTGCAGGTGTCGTTCTCGGTGAACATGGTGGCGCTGGCCGACGGGGTGCCGCGCACGCTCAGCCTGGCTGGCGTGCTGGGGGCCTACGTGGCGCACCAGGTCACCGTCGTGAGGCGGCGCTCGGAGTTCCGCCTGGCCCGGGCCGCCGAGCGGGCGCACATCGTCGAAGGCCTGCTGCGGGCGGTGGACATGCTGGACGAGGTGATCGCCCTCATCCGCAGCTCGGCCGATCGGCCCGAAGCCCGCAGCGGGCTCATGGCACAGCCGTTCGACTTCTCCGAGGTGCAGGCCAACCACATCCTGGACACCCCGCTGGGGCGCCTCACCCGTCTGGGCCGCAGTGAGCTGGCTGTTGAACTGGACGAGCTGCGCGTGACCATCGCCGAACTGGAGGCCGTCCTGGCCGACGAGGCGCGGTTGCGCGCGGTCGTCCGCAGCGAGCTGTCGGCGTTGCGCGAGAAGTTCGTCGACGCCAGGCGCACGGAGCTGGCGATCGATCCGGGCGAGTTCGACATCGAGGATCTGATCGACGACGAGGACCTCGTGTTCATCATGACCGGCGGCGGCTACGTGAAGACCACCGCCGCCGATGCGTTCCGCACCCAGGGCCGCGGCGGGCGCGGCGTGGCGGGCGCCAAGCTGAAGGAGGGCGACTACATCAGCGCCTTCATCCACACCTCGGCGCACGCCTACCTGTTGTTCTTCACCAATCGCGGTCGTGTGCACCGGCTGCGGGTGCACGAGATCCCCACGGCCGGCCGGTCGGCGCGCGGCACCGCGGTGGTGAACCTGCTGCAGCTAGCGGAGGGGGAGCGGGTCGCGGCCGTGATCGACACCCGCGATTACGAGACGAACCCCTATCTGATCTTCGCCACCAAGCGCGGCCGCGTGAAGCGGACCAGATTCGTCGAGTACCAGTCGCGTTATCGGGGCCTGCACGCCATTCGCCTCTTGGAGGACGACGAGTTGGTGCAGGTGCTGCCGTTCGGCGAGCGTGACAGGGTCTGCTTCGTCACGCGGCGCGGCCACCTGCTGCACTTCAGCTCCAACGAGGTGCGACCGACCGGGCGCTCAGCCGCCGGTGTTCGGGGAATGCGGATGCGTCCCGGCGACGAAGTGGTTGCGATGGTGCGGGCATTGCCGGATCAGAGGCTCCTCATCGTGACCGACGAGGGGTTCGGGAAGCGGACCGAGTTCGGGGCGTTCAGGGAGCGTCGCCGCGCCGGGATGGGCGTGCGCGCGGTTCGATTGGTGGAGGGCCGGGGCGAAGTGGTGGCAGCCCTCGGCGTCGCCGAGAGCGACGAGGTCATGGTGGTTGCGAGTGACGGCGTCGTCATTCGTCTGCCGGTTGCGGATGTCTCGGTTCAGGGTGCATACGCCTCCGGTGTCAAGGTGATGCAAGTGGGCGGCGACCGGAAGGTCAGCGCGGTCACGTTGGTTCCCCGCGAAGAACCCTGACGCTCCGCCGACGACGGTCTCGCCGGCCGCTGGGCCGCGGCGGGGAAGGGGGCCAGGTCGTTCCTCTGGTGCTGCTGTGCGTCGTGGCCCTCGCCGCGGCCGGGCTCGTCGTGGCGCAGCTGGCGGGCCGTGCCCAGTTGATGGCCCGGGCGCAGACCGCGGCGGACGCGGCCGCTCTGGCGGGGGCGGGTGACCGGCGCAGCGCCGCGGCCGAGCTGGCCGCTGCCAACGGGGCCGAACTCGCGGGGTTCGAGGCGGACGGCGCTGTGGCCCGGGTGGAGGTGCGGCTCGCCGGCGAGAGCGCCGCGGCCGCGGCGGAGCGGTCGCCGCCGCCTGCCGCACCGGCGCTGGCCGCGGCGCTGGCACGGGCAAGTGAGATCCTGGGCAGCGACGTCGCTGGCTCGGTCCGCTTGCTCGGCCCGCTCGGCGCCGGCGGCATCGAGGCGCCGCGATCACTGGCAGTGAGGCTGGCGGTGCTGAGTCATCGCACCGGGCTGTGCCGAGCCGCGAGCGGTCGTCCCGTACACTTCGTGCTGTGTCCGGGGATCCATCGGGACTGAGTCCTTCGGCCGCGGTGCCCGATGCTGATCACCTGCTGGGCGTCGAGGCCGGCGCGGCGCCGGCTGAGCGCTGGACGATGGGCGAGCGCCGCCGGCGCCGCCGGCTGCAGATCCGCAGCGTGCGCCGGATCGTGCGGCGCGTCGAGCTCTGGTCGGTTCTGAAGCTGTCGCTGATCCTGTACCTCTGCCTGTGGGCGGTGTTGCTGGTGGCGGCGTTGATCCTGTGGAGCGCGGTGGATTCGACGGGCCTGATCGACCGTATCGAAGCGTTCGTGACGCAAATCTTCGGGTTGGAGAGTTTCGCGTTCGTGCCGGGGCAGATCTTCCGGGTGTACGCCCTGGCCAGCCTGGTGACGGCGTTCCTCGCCACGGTGTTCAACGTCATGGCCGCCGTCCTCTTCAATCTCATCAGCGAGTTGGTGGGCGGCCTGCGGATCATGCTCGTGGAGGAGGAGTCGACGCGCTTCCGCCCGCCGCGGGCCCGCCCCCGGCCCCTGCGGACCCGCGTGCCGTCTAGGGGGCCGGTCAGGCCCCACCGTTGAGTGAGGCGCCGCCGCCGCCGGCGGCCGGTGGGCGGCGGTCAGGGGGGCGCTAGCGTTGAGCCTTCCGGGGCTATAGCTCAGTCGGTTAGAGTGCACCCCTGATAAGGGTGAGGTCGCTGGTTCGATTCCAGCTAGCCCCACGCGGTCGCTAGAGTCGCCGTTGTGCGCGACCTCTTCGGGCGGGCGGCGACGTTCGTCCTCGCCGCCTTGGCGATCCTCGTCATGGACCGGATCATGCGGATCTGCACCGAGGTCCAGCCGGCCCGCCAGGGGGGCTGGCGGCCGTTGCGCGGTCCGGGCCTGACCTGAGCCGCCGCGCCCGCGGGCTGGAGCGGATGCGCCTCGGGGTCGTCGGTACCGGTGCGGTGGGGGGTCGCCTCGTCCGGATTCTCGCCGCCGCCGAGGGTGTGGGGTCCGTGGCGGTGTGCGGGCGGAGTCCGGCCTCGACCGCGGAGATCGTGCGTTCGGTCCCTGGCACGATCGCCGCCGGTCTGGGGGACTTGCAGCGCTCCGAGGCGGTTGTGCTGGCGACGCCGTCGGGCACGCAGTGGCCCATGGCGGTCCAGCTGGTCCGGGCCGGGGCCGCGATCGTGTCGGTCTCCGGCGATCCGGGTGAGGTCCGGGGACTGCTGGCCCTGCATGCCACGGCACGCGAGCGGGGGGTGCCGGTGGTGCTGGGGGCCGCCTTCTCGCCCGGGCTGACGTGCGTCCTAGCAGCCCACGCCGCCGGCTGGTTCGACACGGTGATCGCGGTCCACGTGGCCCGCCAGGGCGCGGGCGGGCCGGCCTGCGCGCGCCGCTACCACGCGGCGTTGGGGCGCAGCGCCTGGGTCTGGCTCGACGGCAACTGGGTACGTCGTCGCGGCGGCTCGGGCCGCGAGTTGTGCTGGTTCCCCGACCCGGTCGGCCCGGCGGACTGCTATTTCGGCGCCCTCGCCGAGCCGCAGCTCCTGAACCGCCTGTTCCCGGACGCGGCGACCATCACGGCCCGGCGCGCCGCCGATCGTCAGGATCGGCTGACGTCGCATCTCCCCATGCTCACGCCCCCGTACGCCGAGGGCGGCCTCGGTGCGGTGCGGGTGGCGGTCAGCGGGACGCTGCAGGGAGAGAGTTCCCAGCGAGTGCTCGGTGTGGCGCACAACCCCGCCGCGGCCACCGCCGCGGTGGCCGCCGCGGCGGTCCTTTCCCTGGCGGCCGGCGAGGCGCGCCGCAGCGGCGCCATGGGGCTGGCGGAAGCGTTCGCGCCCTTGAGTTTCCTGAGCGCCTTGACCGAGCGGGGGATCACTCCCGTGCTCTTCGAGGGCGTCGGCCTCTAACGGTCACCGCGCCAGCAGCCGCACGACCGCTTCGTGCACGCGGCCGTTGGTGGACACCACGTCGCCGGCCTGCGGGAAAGGGACGCCGTCGTAGTCCGTGATGGATCCGCCCGCCTCGGGAACGATGACGAGCATCGGGGCGACGTCCCACAGGGCCAGGCCGGCGTCGAGCATGATCTCCGCGCGCCCCGTGGCCAGCAGCACGTACCCGTAGCCGTCACCCCAGGTCCGAACGAGGGGGCCGGGTTCCGCCAGCAGGCGCCGCCCCCGTTCCGGCAGGTACTCGATGCCGCTGGTCACCAGGTAGGACCCCTCGAGGCGGCCGATGTCGCTCACCCGGGCGGGGTGTGTCTCGCCGCCGTGGCTGTGCTCGGCGCCGAGCCCCCGCCCGGCGGTGACCGACTCGCTCAGCGGTGGGACGTGGGCCACCCCGACGGCGGGTCCGGCCTCGTCGATCAGCGCCAGCAGGGTTGTGAAGAGAGGCACGCCGCGCACGAAGCTGCGTGTCCCGTCGATGGGATCGATCACCCAGCACCGCCCGCTGCTGCCCTCGACGTCGTCGAACTCCTCCCCGATGACGGCGTCGTCGGGGTAGCGCCGGGCCAGCTCGCGCCGCAGGAACTCCTCGGCGGCCCGGTCGGCCTCGGTGACTGGGCTCCCGTCGGTCTTGGTTCGGCTAGTGAGGCTGCGAGGCGCGAACCACCGCATCGCCACTTGCCCAGCGCGCGCCGCCAGATCCGCTGCCGAGGAGACCAGCTCGGCGTCGACAGCCACAGCAGAACGCACGACCGCAGGCTAACGGTGCGGCGCAGCAGCACCGGCCAGCGCCGGCCGGGGCGCTGTGCATGGCTCGAGCGGGCGGCCACCGCCGGGTCGCCACGGTGCCGGCCGTGCGCCCGCGGGCGCCGGGAGCGCGCTCGGAGGGACTCGAACCCCCAACCTTCTGATCCGTAGTCAGATGCTCTGTCCAAATTGAGCTACGAGCGCCGAAATGCCCGTCGTCGGCGAGACGGCGGTCCCCAAGTATGGCCCGCCCGCGACGCTTTGGCGCAGGCGCCGTCACTCGAGGCGGCGGAGGGAGGGGGATTCGAACCCCCGGGGTCGTTGAACCCAACGGTTTTCAAGACCGTCGCAATCGTCCGCTCTGCCATCCCTCCGCAGGCGAGGGTACCGCCCCGGCCGGGTTCAGCCTGTGAGGTGCGCTCTGATGCCAGCGAGCCAGTCCTCGGCCCGCCGCCAAGCGGCGTCGGCCTCTCGCCGCGCGGCGTCGCCTTCCCGCCACGTCGCTGCCGGGTACGAGCCGAGAAACTTCACGTCGGCTTTCTTGGCCTGGATGTTCAAGAGGCTGTCGGCTAGGAGATCGTCTGAGATGTGGCCCTGTAGGTCGATGGCGAAGCAGTAGTCCCCCAGCGCCTCCTTGGTGGGACGCGACTCCAGCTTGGTGAGATTGATGGATCGAGCCGCGAACTCGTGCAGGATGCCGGCTAGGGACCCCGGCGCGTCCTCGCGCTGGAAGATCACGATCGAGGTCTTGTCGTGGCCCGTCGGCGCGGGGACGCCGGACGCCGCCACCGCCACGAAGCGGGTGTGCTGGGCGTGGTCGTCGCCGATGTCGGCGGCCAACGACGTCAGGCGGTAGATCTCCGCGGCCCGGCCTGCGCCGATGGCGGCAGTGCGGCGGTCGGCCGCTTCGGCCGCGGCGCGAACCGCCTCGGCGGTGGAGGTGGCCTGCTCCACGTCGGCGTCCGGGAGGTGGGTGCGCAGGAACGTCCGGCACTGCGCGGTGGCCATCGGGAAGGACAGAACCCGCTGAACGTCGGTCAGTTCCGTCCCCGGCGGGGCGAGCAGGCTCAACTGCACGGGCATGACGATCTCACACTGGATCAGCAGCTCGGATTCCAGGGCGAGGTTGTCGAGGGTGACGTTCACCGAGCCGCCGAGCGAGTTCTCGATGGCGACGAAGCCGAAGTCAGCGTCCCCGTTGGCTGCCGCGTCCAGCACATCGGTGATCGTCGACATCGGAATGTGGGTGTCCTCGCGGAAGGCCGCCTCCAGCCGCAGCGCTTCCTCGGTGAATGTGCCGGGCGGCCCGAGATAGGCGACGCGGCGCGCTGCGCCGCCGCCCGGAGTCGCCGCATTGGGACGGCCGGTCATGGGGGGCAAGGATACAGAACCACCGGTAAGGTCGCCCTGTGGGGGTCGCGGCCGGCGGATGCCCGGCCCCGGTTCCGCATGTCGTCGGCGACGGTGAGGACGAAGAGAATGGACGAGGCTGCCTTGCGCGAACTGCTGGCCGGCGTTCGCGCCGGGGACGTGCATCCCGACGAGGCCGTGCGAGCACTCCGGCGGCTGCCGTTCGGCGACTTGGGCTTCGCCAGGGTCGACCATCACCGGCGGCTGCGCTCGGCACTGGGCGAGGTCGTCTACGGGCCGGGCAAGTCGCCCGAGGAGTGCGCCGCCATCGTGGCCGAGCTGCTGGCCGCGGGGCCGGGCCCTGTGCTCCTGACCCGGGCCGACGTCGCCGCGGCCGCTGCCGCCCTGGCCGCCAACCCGGGCGGGCGGGAGCACGGCGCCACGGTCGTGTGGCGTCCAGCGCCGCCGGTGCCGGCGAACGTCGTGATCGCCACAGCCGGCACCGCGGACGGGCCGGTGGCGACCGAGTGTGAGACCGTGCTGGCTGCGCACGGCGTTCAGCCGCGCCGGCTGAACGACGTCGGGGTGGCGGGCCTGCACCGCCTGCTCGCCGACGTGGAGGCACTGCAAGAAGCCGACGTGGTAGTTGTGGTGGCCGGCATGGAGGGTGCCCTGCCGAGCGTGGTGGGGGGATTGACGGGCGCCCCGGTCGTTGCGGTGCCCACCAGCACCGGCTACGGGGCAGCGCTCGAAGGAGTGACCGCCCTGCTGTCGATGCTGGCGTCATGCGCTGCGGGGGTGACGGTCGTGGGTATCGACAACGGGTTCGGCGCGGCGGCGGCTGCGCTGCGGATGCTGGACGGCCCCGGCGCGGCGTCCCGCGGGGCAGAGAGGCGGTAGGCGCATGCACGATCCCTCCGGCAGCGGGCCACCCGCTGCCGCGCTCAGCGTGGTCGGCGCGGGCGATGCCGGGACAGCTTCCGGCGGCGCGACCGGCGGCGCGACCGGGGGCCTCGACGCCGCTGTGGCGTGGTTCAATTGCTTCTGCGGTGTCGCCGGTGACATGGCTCTGGGAGCGCTGGTGGATGCCGGCGCGGCGCCGGACGCGGTCCGCGACATCCTCGACGGCCTGGCCCTGCCGGGTTGGGAACTTCTGGTGTCGCCGACTCTGCGGGGCGGGATCGCCGCCTCTGATGTCACCGTGAAGGTGTCGGAGTCCGGCGTGGTGCGCACGGCGTCACACATCCTGGGTCTCCTCGGCGACGCCGAGCTTCCCGAGCGTGTGCGGCGCCGCGCCTTGGCGGTGTTCCGGGCACTGGCGGTGACCGAAGCCCGCTTGCACGGCCGACCCGTCGAGCAGGTGCACTTCCACGAGGTCGGAGGCCTCGACGCCATCGTCGACGTGGTCGGGACCTGCGCGGCGCTCGAGGTCTTAGACGTCTCCGAGGTGTACGTGAGCCCGATCGCGCAGGGCCAGGGAATGATTCGCAGCGCGCACGGTCACTTGCCCATCCCGGCGCCGGCGACCATCGAGCTCCTGCGCGACGCGCCGACCTTCGGAACCGACGTTCCCCTCGAACTCACCACGCCCACCGGCGCGGCTCTGATGGCCGCTCTGGCCTCGGGCTTCGGCGCGATGCCGGCGATGACGGTCTCGTCGGTCGGCTACGGCGCCGGCGACCGGGACCTTCCGGATCGGCCCAACGTGACGCAGGTCGTCGTCGGGCGGCGCGAGGCGGCCCTCAGCGCCGGGCAAGAGGTGCAGCTGCTCGAAACGAATGTGGATGACGTGACGGGCGAGATGCTGGCCTACACCACCGGGGCGCTGCTTCAGGCGGGCGCCTACGACGCCTGGATCACGCCGGTCGTGATGAAGAAAGGTCGCCCGGCCCACGTGGTCAGCGCGCTCGTCGACCCCGCGCTGGCCGCCGCGCTGGCCGACGTGATGCTGACCGAGACCGGCAGCCTCGGCATCCGCGCCACGACGCTGCAACGCTGGCCCCGGTCGCGCGAGCAGGTAGAGGTGCGCGTCGACGGCCTGCGGGTTCGCCTGAAGGTCGCCCCGGGCCGGGTGAAGGCGGAGCACGACGACGCCGCCGCGGTGGCCGCCGCAACCGGGCGCCCCCTGCGCGAGGTCGTCGAGCTGGCCGTCGCCGCCTGGCAACGACCCCACGCGGCCCCTGAACCCCCCGGGGAGTGAGCTTCCGGGCACCCCGCCGCCCGTCGGCCCGCCGCCGGCGAGCGCTGCTACTTCGGCAATTGCTCGAGGGCGCGGACTTCGCCCTCGCCGACCGGTGTCGCGGCCGAAGCCTGGAGCCGCCGATCGCGGGGCGCCCGGAGTTAGGCTGTGCTGGGCAGTGGAGCGGAGTGGTGCCGGGAACCGCACCTGGCGGATGCCGGCACAGGGCAGATCCGCGACATAAGGAAACGACATGATCAGGCGATCTTCTCCTGGCCGCGCCGCGTCGCGCCGGTCGGCGCTTCGGGCTACGGCGCTGGTGCTCGTCCTGGCGTTGGGCGCCGCGGCGTGCGGGAATGCGGACACGGAGCCCGTTCTGACCGCCGAGCGCCCGGCGGCGCCGACGGTTGCGCCGAGCGCAGGCGCACCCGCTCCCGCTGTCGACCCGCCGCCGGGCGCTCCCGCGACGACGGCGGTCCCTCTCAGCCGGACGACCGAGCCCACGATTCTCGTCACGGCCCCGCCGGGCGCCGCGGGCGCCGAGGGCGACGGTCCCGCTCTCCCACCGCCGATCCTGCCGGACGCGCCGCTGCCGGAGGAGATGGATGATCCCAGCATCACCGTGCTGCCGACCGATCAACTTCCGCCGCCTCCGCCGCCCACGGTGGCTCCGACCGCGGCGCCTCCCTGGGCGCCGGTCTCGATCCTGACCTCCAGGGACGACGTGAATGGCATCATCCCGGTGTACGACGCCCCCGGAGGCACGCGCCTCGCCTTCCCCGACGGAGACCTCTGGAGCTACACCTTCCGCCGCAACCGCCTCGTGGCACGAGTCCTGCAGGGCACCGAGGGCGACGAATGGGTGCAGGTGGAGTTGCCGGTGCGGCCCAACGGGGCGCGCGGCTGGGTCCGCGCCGAGCACTTCAACTGGTCGGTCGTCAGCCACCACGTCCTCATCGACGTCTCGGACCGCAGCGTGGCGCTCTACGAGGGCGACAATCTGGTGGCCTCGACGCGGGCGATCGTCGGCAAGCCGGCGACACCCACCCCGACGCTGCAGGGGTTCCTCGTGGAGAAGCTGCCGAACCACAGCCAGGAGAACGGCAGCATCGTGCTGGGGGACTGGATCTTGATGCTGTCGTTCTTCAGCGAGGCGCTGAACAGTTTCGGCGGCGGGTTGCCGCGCATCGCCCTGCACGGCACGCACATCCCCGAGCGCGTCGGCGAGGCGCTGTCCAACGGCTGCATCCGCATCCCCAACGACATTGTGGAGACCATCGCCCAGCGGGCGCCGCTGGGCACCGTGGTGAACATCGTCGCCTGAGAGAGGGCGCCGGTGCGGTTCTTGCAACGTCGAACCACAGTCACCGCACCCGCCGGTGGGTCGAGTCCCCGGCGCGGTCGCCGCGCGGCGCGGGCGACAGGGATCGCGGCGACGATCGCACTGCTGTTGGCGTCGTGCGGATCGGACAGCGAGCAGGTGGTCGTGGCGGCTGCTCCCTCCGAGACGGCCGCCACGACCGAGCGAGCAGCCGCCGAGCCCGCAGCGGCGGCGGCGGCGCCCGCTCCCTCGCCGCCCGCCGAGCTAGCACCGCCCGATCCCGACGAGCCGAGTGGGTCATCGCAACAACCCCCGGATTCGCCGGACCCAACCGCGCCGCCGCCCGAGCCCCCGGCCCCGACCTCGCCGCCGCCTCCGGATCCCGAGCCCCCGGACCCTCCCCCGGCGCCTGACCCGGAAGCTGATCCGCCGTCTCTGGATCCACCGGCGCTCGACTCGCCCCCGACACTGGCGCCGCCGCGGGCCGATCCCGCATCGCCGCCTCCGCACGCGCCATCGCCCGAGCCGCCCGAGCCACCCGCACCCCCGGCGCCGCCGGCAGACCCTGAGGCGGCGGACCCTCCGGCGCCTGACCCGCCCCCGGATCCACCGGCACCCCCACCGCCGCCCCCGACGACCCAGCCGCTGCAGCCACCGGCGACGCCCTCGTGGAGTCCCGTCACCGTCCTCGTCTCCAAGGAGACCGTGAACGGCATCATCCCGGTGTACGACGTCCCCGAGGGGGACCGGCTGTCGTTCCGCGACGGTGAGGTCTGGAGCTACACCTTCCGCCGCAACCGCTTGGTGCTGCGAGTGATCCAGACCTGGCCGGGCGGCGAATGGGCCCAGGTGGAACTGCCCGTGCGTCCCAACGGCAGCCGCGGCTGGGTCCGCACGGAGAACTTCACTGCCTCGACGGTGAACCACCACGTCCTCATCGACCTCTCGGATCGCCTGGTGGCCCTGTTCGACGGCGACGACCTAGTGACCTACACCCGCGCCATCGTGGGCCGCCCGAACACGCCGACCCCGGCGCGGCGGGGCTTCATCGTGGAGAAGCTGCCGAATCACAGCCAGCAGAACGCCAGCGCGGTGTTGGGGGACTGGATCTTGATGCTGTCGTTCTTCAGCGAGGCGCTGGACAGTTTCAGCGGCGGGTTGCCGCGCATCGCCCTGCACGGCACGCACATCCCCGAGCGCGTCGGCGAGCCCCTCTCGAACGGCTGCATCCGCATCCCCAACAACATCATCGAGATCATTGCCCGCACCGCCCCCCTGGGCACGGTCGTGAACATCACCGCCTGAGCGGCGGTCAGCGCAAGGCGTCGGCCATGGTGTCGATGAGGCGGTCGATCTCGGCGTCGCTGATGACGAGTGGCGGGCACATCGCCAGGGCGGTGCCGATGGGGCGCACGATGATCCCTGCCTCCAGAATCGTGGCGCGCACCCCGGCGGAGTCCCGGTCCAGTTCGGCGGCCCAGACGGCGCCGGTCCCTCTGTAGCCGGCCACGAGCCCGTCGTCGGCCAGCGCCCGCAGGCCGGCCGAGATGCGCGCGCCGATGTGCGCGGCCCGAGCCGGCAGGTCCTCGGCCTCCATGAGGTTCAGGTTCGCCACGCCGGCGGCGCAGGCCGCGGGGTGACCGGAGTAGGTGTAGCCGGTGCGCAGCAGGAAGCCGTCCGGTTGGGACTCGAAGGTTTCGCAGACCCGTCGCGACAGGATCACCCCGGCCAGCGGCTGGTAGCCGGAGGTGACTCCCTTGGCGAAGGTCATGATGTCGGGGGTGACGCCGTAGTGCTGCGCGCCGAACCATTCTCCGGTGCGCCCGAACCCGCAGATCACCTCGTCGAGTATCAGCAGCGCCCCGTGGCTGTCGCAGAGACGCCGCAAGCCCTCCAGGTAGCCCTCGGCCGGCGGCCACACCCCGCCGGCGCCCTGCAGCGGTTCGGAGATCACCGCGGCCAACTGCTCGTCCGCCGCGGCCATCGCGACCGCCGCGGCCTCCAGGTCATCGTGGGGCACCTCGGTGAAGTGGGGCACGAGGTCGCCCCAGCCCTCGCGGTTGGGGGCGATGCCCTGGGCCGCCGTGCCGCCGAAGTTGGTGCCGTGGTAGCCGTTCGTGCGGGTGATCACGGTCTGGCGTCCGAGGTCGCCCCGCAGCCGGTGCCACTGGCGGGCGATCTTCAGAGCGGTGTCCACGGCCTCTGAGCCCGAGCAGCACAGGAACACCCGCCCGTCGGGCAGCGGGGAGCGCTCGACGATCATGGCCGAGACTTCCTCCGCCGCGGGGTTCGTGAACGGAGCGAACGTGTTGTAGGCCGCCAGGTTGCGCATCTGGCTGGCCACGGCGTCGCTGATCTCGGTCCGCCCGTGTCCCGCCTGGCAGTACCAGAGGCTGGCCATCGCGTCCAGGTAGCTGTTGCCGGCGTCGTCCCAGACGGTGCACCCCCTGCCGCGCACGAGGTTGATGTACCGCTGCTGGGTCGGCGGCGAGAACGGATGGAGGAACGCGTTCGGCATGGCGCCTGCTCCTTTCGATCCGGGACGATTCGAGGGTAACGTCGCCTTGGAATGATTCTGTCCGATCGGTCCATCCGCGAACAGATCGCCCTCGGGCGCGTCGCCGTCGAACCGCTGGCCGACGACGCTGTCCAACCCTCCTCGGTGGATCTGCGCCTCGACCGCCACTTCCGGGTGTTCCGGAATCACACGATGGGCTGCATCGACGTGAAGAAGGATCTCGGGACGCTGACCGAACCTTTGGAGATCGACCCCGACGGCGTGTTCGTCTTGCACCCCGGCGAGTTCGTGCTGGGCTGCACGCTCGAGCGGGTCAGCCTGCCCGACGATCTGGTCGGGCGCCTCGAGGGCAAGTCGAGCCTGGGCCGGCTCGGGCTGTTGATCCACTCCACCGCCGGGTTCGTGGACGCCGGCTGGCAGGGCCAGCTCACGCTGGAACTCTCGAACGTGGCGAACCTGCCGATCACGCTCTACCCAGCCATGAAGATCGGCCAGATCAGCTTCATCGCCATGAGCACCGCCGCGGACAACCCCTACGGCTCGGCGGCGGTCGGCTCTAAGTATCAGGGCCAGGTCGGCCCGATCCCCAGCCGCTACTGGGAGAACTTCTGACCGCGGTCAGTCCTCGTCGCCGAAGCGCTCCAGCAGTTCCCGCGCCTGCGCCACCCAGTTCCACTTCTGGATGCGGCCCGGCGCGCCGATGGCCTCCTCCAGCGCCTCCACCCCCGCGTCGTCGAGCCCGGCGATCTGGTCGTATCCCGTGATTCCCTGTTTGGCCAACTCGGCCAGCAGCATGGGATCGGTGCCCTTGATGAGCCGCAGGTCGTCGCGGCGGGGGGCGCCTGTCTCTCTCGACGCCGCCGGCGCTGGCGGTGCTGGCGCCGCCGCGGCGGGTGCCGGCACCCTTGCGAGTGCGGTAGCCGGTGCGGCCCGGGCGGGGGAGGGCCGCAGCCGCGCCATCGGCGCAAGATCCAGCCCGGCGACCGAACCGGCCACCGGCACCCCGGCCGTCGCGGGTTCGCCGACGACCACCGTCGGGATCGTCTCGGCGCTGCTCCGCTCCGCCGCCTCTTCCTCGCCCCGGTGGATGGCCTCGAGGACGACCAGCGCGATGTCGCCGACGCTCACGTCTTCGGGCGCCACACCCTCGCCGCGCACACCGTCGTCGATCATCACGTAGCAGAACGGGCAGGCGGTGGCGATGCGGTCGGCGCCGGTGGCGAGCAGCTCCCGGCTGCGGACCACGTTGACCTGCTCACCGACGTGCTCCTCCATCCACATGCGGGCCCCGCCGGCGCCGCAGCACATGCCCTTGGTGCCGTTGCGGGGGGCCTCCACCACCTCGAGGCCGGCGATGGATCCCACCACCCGCCGCGGCGACAGGTACACGTCGTTGTGTCGGCCCAGGTAGCAGGAGTCGTGGTAGACGAGCCGCTCGGGCAGCCGGGCCTCGGACAGGTCGAGGCGGCCGCTGTCCACTAGTTGCTCCAGCAGCTGGCTGTGGTGGATCACCTCGTAGCAGCCGCCGAGCTGCGGGTACTCGTTGCCGAGGGTGTTGAAGCAGTGCGGGCACTGGGTGATGATCTTGCGCACCCCCATGCCGTTCAGCGTCTCGACGTTCTGCATGGCCAGCATCTGGAACACGTACTCGTTGCCGGAGCGCCGCGCCGGGTCGCCGGTGCACATCTCGGCGGGGCCGAGCACGGCGAAGTCCACGCCGGCCCGCTGCATGAGCTCGGTCATGGCGCGGGTGACCTTGCGGTTCTTGTCGTCGTAGCTGCCGGCGCAGCCCACCCAGTACAGGTACTCGGCCTCGATGGGGTCGCTGCCGTCGAGCACGACGAGCCCCTCGAAGTCGCCGGCCCAGTCGGCGCGGGCGGACTGGGCCATGCCCCACGGGTTCCCGGAGTTCTCCATCGAGCGGTAGGCGGTGCCCAACTCGGTGGGGAAGTCGCTCTCCATGAGCGACAGGTAGCGCCGCATGTCCAGGATCTTGTCGAGGATCTCGATGTTCACGGGGCAGATCTCGTCACAAGCTCGGCACGTGGTGCAGGCCCAAACTTCCTCGGAGCTGACGCGTTCAAACACGTTGGCGCTCGTCACGGTGATCTCGGCGTCGGCGCCGATGGGCGGGGAGGTGGCGGGCGTGCCGCTGGCGGCCATCACCTCGCCCACCTTCAAGACGATCTCACGGGGGTCCAGCGGCTTGCCGGTGGCGTGCGCCGGGCACACCGAGGTGCAGCGCCCGCACATGGTGCAGGCGTCGAGGTCCAGGAGTTGCTTCCAGGTGAAGTCCTCCACCGCCGCCGCCCCGAAGGAGTCCAAGTCGGTCTCGGCGAGGTTCGGCAGTTCCCGCATGGCGCCCTTGGGCCGTTCCCGGTCGCGCAGGTACATGTTCACCGGCGAGGTGAACATGTGGCGCAGCATCGTGACCGGTATCAGCAGCACGAACACCACGAACGACACCACGTGCAGGATCCACCACACCTGGTGCCAGCCGGCCACGTTGCTCAGGCCGTCGGCAGCGGTGGCGAGCGGGTAGCCGATCACCGACCAGCGCTCGAAGGTGGGCGTGCCGGCCGCGGCGATGCGGAAGGCCTCGGCGCCGAAACCGGTGACGCCGATGAGCAGCATCGTCGTCAGGATCACGGCGTGCTCGGGCCGGGTCTTCTGGCGGATCCGGTACGGGCGCAGCCGCCAGGGTCCCCAGCGCCGGAGGATCGCCCAAGCCACGCCCACCAGGAACACCGCCCCGGCCAGGTCGCCGGTGAGGGAGTAGCCCTGGTACACGCGGCCGGTGAGGAACTTGGCGCCGTCGGGCAGCTGGTGCTCGACCTCCAGCGTGATGGTCACCGCCAGAAGCACCAGGAAGCTGAAGTAGATGAGGGAGTGCATCAGCCCGGCCACCGGCTCGCGCAGGAGGGTGCGCATGGACAGGCCTGCCCGCAGATCGGCCAGCCGGCGGCGCACGTTGCGCCAAGTCGTGCGGCGCTCTTCGGCCGCTCCCCGCTGCCAGTTGCGCACCCTGTGGGCGAACAGCACCGAGGCATACAGCAGAGCGATCGGGATGACGGTGTAGAAGGCCGCCCGCAGCGGCCCGGGAATGTTGCCGAACACCTCCCGGGTCACCTCGGCGGTGCTGTGAAAGCCTGTGATCGCCGCGGCGACTCCCGACGCGACGGTGAACAGAGCCAGCCCGAGCCCCGCCAGGATCACGAGGCGGTTGGGCGCGAGCCGCCCGGAGCGGGATGATTCGGTGCTCATCTCGCCGGCGAGGCTACGGGGATCGACGCAGGCACGAAAGTACCCGGCCGCAACGCGGTGGACTGCTCATCCCGCCGGGGAGGTTACGGCCATCGTGGCGCCCTCGCGTTGATTTGGGCGTCCCGCCGCCGCGCAGGCCCGGAGCCGCGCCGCACAAGTGCCGCCGCGCACGGGCGCGTCTAGGATCGCGGCAGGCGCAGGGAGGAGAGTCGGATGCGGGTCGGGGTTGACATTGGCGGGACGTTCACCGACGCGGTGTCCGTCGACGACGACGGGCGTATCCGCACGGCCAAGGTCCTGACGACGCCCCGCCGGCTGCACGACGGTGTGCTCGAGGCGCTGGCGCGGTTGGAGGTCGACTGGGATCGCCTGGACTCCATCACTCACGGAACGACCGCGGGGCTCAACGCATTCCTCGAGCGCCGCGGCGCCAAGATCGCCCTGCTCACGACCCGCGGCTTCCGCGACGTCTACGAACTCGGTCGGGCGAACCGGCCCGACATGTACAACGTGCGCTACCGCCAGCCGACGCCGCTGGTGCCGCGGCGCTGGATCTTCGAGATCGACGAGCGGGTCGGCGCCGACGGCTCGATCCTCGTTCCGGTGGACGACGACGTCGTGCGGGCCCTCGGTAGCCAGCTCGGCGACGAGTTCGAGGCTGTGGCCGTGTGCTTCCTGCACTCCTACGCCAACCCCGACCACGAGCAGCGTGTCGCCGAGCTCCTCGCCGACGCCGCCCCGTCGCTGGCGGTGGTGTGCAGTCACGAGATCGCCCCCGAGTGGCGCGAGTACGAACGCACCAGCACGACCGCCATTGCCGCCTACGTGGCCCCCATCGTGCAGAACTACCTCGCCACCTTGGAGCAGGAGGTCACTGCCCGCGGGTTGCGGGGTCCGCTGCGGGTGATGCAGTCGAACGGTGGCGTGATGATGGCCGCCATGGCGAGACGCAAGGCCATCCAGACGCTGTTCTCGGGCCCGGTGGGGGGCACGATCGCCTGTGTGGCGACCGCCGAGGATCTGCGCGACGAGATGGATGTGAGCCGCCTGATCTGCATCGACATGGGGGGGACCTCCTTCGATGTGAGCTTGGTCGTGGACGGCGAGGCCGACGTGGAACTGGAATCCGAGCTCGAGCGCCACCCCGTGCTGTCACCGACGGTCGCCATTCACACGATCGGCGCCGGCGGCGGCAGCGTCGGGCACATCTCGGCCGGGGGTCTGCGTGTGGGGCCGCGCTCGGCGGGCGCCGAGCCGGGCCCGGCGTGCTACGGCGCCGGTGGGACCGAGCCGACGGTTACCGACGCCAACCTGCACCTGGGCAGGCTCCCGTCGGTCGCTCGCCTCGCCGGGGGCATGGCACTCGACGCCGCCGCTGCGGAAGCGGCATTGGGTTCGGTGGGCGAGACGTTGGGCTTGGCCGCCGGCGCGCTGGCCACCGGCATGGTGGCCGTCGCCGACTCCACCATGGCCAACGCCATCCGGGAGATCACGGTGCTGCGCGGCATCGATCCCCGATCCTTCGCGCTGGTGGCCTTCGGCGGCGCCGGCCCGTTGCATGCCGCCGCGATCGCCGACGAGTTGGAGATCGACACCGTGCTGGTGCCGGCCGATCCGGGCGTCCTGTCGGCGTACGGCATGTTGCACGCCGATATCCGCCACGACGTCGTCCAGAGCTTCTACATGGGTGTCGCGGAGACCGACGGCGAGACCCTGGAGGCGACACTCGCCGAACTGGCTGAGCGTGCCCGCCTGCTCGTCAAGGAGGACGGTGTGGACGAGCGGGCCATCGGACTGGAGCCGTCAGCCGATCTGCGCTACGTGGGCCAGGAGTACACCGTGACGCTCCCGCTGCCCACCGGTGAGCCGACCGGCCAGACGCTCGCCGCTGTGCCCCAGCGCTTCGCCGAGGCGCACGAGGTGCGCTACGGCCACAGCAACCCCGCCGAGGACGTCGAGTTCGTGAACCTGCGGATGACGGCGCGCGGCTCGTTGCGCCGACCCGAGGCTGTCGACCTGCCGACCGGCGAGGCGGGCGAACCGGTGGCCGTCGAGCGCACCTGGTTCGACGGCTCCTGGCTCTCGACGCCGGTGCATCGCCGCGAGGCGCTGCCGGCCGGCGCTGCCGTTGCCGGTCCCGCGATCGTCCTGGAAGACGCCTGCACGACCCTGGTACCGCCTGCCTGGACGGCGACGGTCTCGGCGCACGGGCATCTCGTGCTGCGGCGGTCCTGAGCCGGGCGGGCCGGCACCGAGGGCTCTGGCGAGGACACCGACGAGCGAAACAACAACCGAGGAGAAACCACCATGCGCATTCTGCTGATCAACCCGCTCGGGGTGAACGTCTACGACGAACTCGTCGACGAAGTGGTGCGACCCGCGATCAGTTCCGACACCGAGCTGACGGTGCGTTCCCTTGCCGGAACCGGCGTGCCGGAGACGGCCTTCCTGCCCGCGGCGTCACTGCTCCTGAACCAGCTTCTGTCGGCTGTCGAGCAGGGCGAGCGCGACGGTTTCGACGCCGTTGTGATCGCTTGCGCCTCCGACCCGGGGCTGGCAGACGCAAAGGAACTGGTGTCGATCCCGGTGACCGCCCCCATGGAGGCCGCCATTGCCACCGGGCGCGCCCTCGGCCGCCTCGGCGTCGTGGCGCCTCGTATCGAGAGCGGCGAGGGTGAGAACCTGCCCCAGGACGCCAACTGGGTGCGCCGGCTGGTGCACGCCTACGACGGCGGTTCGATCTTCGCGGGTGTGTTCTCCGCGTCGTGCCCGCACCCTCCCGCCGACCTCGTCGACCGGCTGGTTCACGAGGACCCCCGGGAGCTGCGGGGCATCGTGCGGCGCGGCATGGCGGAGGCGATAGCGGGCCCGGCGGGCGACGCCGCCGAGGCCGCCTTCCGGGACCACGACGCCACCGTGCTGTTCTTCGCCTGCACGATCTGGTCCGGCCTGCTGGCGCCGGTGCGCGAGCGGGTGCCCGTGCCGGTCCTGGATCCTCTGATCACTCCGGTCCGCTATGCGGAGATGCTGGCCGGCGCGGGGCGGAAGCTCTGACGCCGTGACCGCGCGCCGGGCGCCGACCGGAGGCGCCCTCAGGGAGCACTGACGTGCCGCTGGCCATCTACATCGGCCGCCGGTTGGTGTTCCTGGTGGTGGCGCTGTTCGGGGTGTCGCTCATCACCTTCGTGGTGACCCGCGTCCTGCCCGGGAACCCCGCCTACCTCATCGTGGGGGTGCAGGCCGACGAATCCACCGTCGAAGCGGTCATCGAGCGCCTGGGCCTTGACCGCCCCATCATCGAGCAGTACGGCCACTACATGCGCCAGATCTTCTCGGGCGATCTCGGTGACAGCTGGCGCACCAAGAACCCGGTGACCACCGACATCGCCGTCCGCTGGCCGGCGACCATCGAGCTGGCGTCGGTGGCGGCGGTCCTGGCGGTCGCCTGGTCTGTGCCGTTCGGCGTCGTCTCGGCGCTGCGGCGCCGTTCCCTCTCGGACCGTTTGGCGAACGTCGCCTCCGGACTCGGTGTGTCGATCCCCGAGTTCTGGCTGGGCATCATCCTGATCCTGGTCTTCTTCTTCCACCTGGATTTCGCCCCCGCCCCCATCGGACGATCGCTCGGGACGGTTCCGCCCGATGTGACGGGGCTGTACACCCTCGATTCGCTGATCGCCGGTGACTGGGGGGCGCTGCGTTCGGCTCTGGCGCAGATCGCCCTGCCGGCGATCACGCTGGCGATCACCACCGGCGCGCCCCTGCTGCGGGTCACACGCGGCTTCATGCGCGAGACCATGGCATCGCACCACATCCGCTCGGCGCGGGCGCTGGGCGTGCCGGAGCGCTCCATCGTCCTCCGCCACGCCCTGCCGAACGTGCTGCTGCCGGTGTCCACGATGGCGGCCATGATGTACGGCTACCTGCTGGGGGGGACCGTCCTGGTGGAGTTCGTCTTCGCCTGGCCGGGGATCGGCAAGTACGCCATCGACTCCATCAACGCCTCGGACTACGCCCCCGTGCTGGCCGCGGTGCTGCTGAGCGCCTGCAGTTACATCATCGTGTACCTGATCATGGACATCCTGCACTTCATCATCGACCCGAGGACCCGCACGTGAGCACCGCCCCGCCACGCGCCGCCGGGCGCCCTGCTCCGGCCGGGGGCCGCCGACTGCTCGGCGCCGCCCGGCCGGCCCGCCTTGTGGTCGTCGTCGCCACGACGGTGGTCCTGCTGATCGCCCTGGTCTGGGACCCCGAGTGGCGGTCGCTCCGGGTGGTCCTGACCGTGCTGGCGATCGCCGTGGTGCCCCTTGTCTGGGATTCTCAGAACCGCGTGATCCGGCCCGCCACCGCCGTGATGGCGGCCCTCATCCTGCTGGCGCTGATCGGGCCGCTGTTCACGCGCGATCCGCTCATGCTGAACGTCGGCGACTCGCTCACAACCCCCGGCGGCGATCTCTGGTTCGGCACCGACCAGCACGGCCGAGACATCTTCGCCAGGGTGATACACGGGGCGCGCCTCGACTTGGGCGTGGGCTTCAGCGCCGCCGCGCTGGCGGTCATCGTCGGCATGCCCCTCGGCGCGCTGGCCGTCATGCGGGGCGGCCTGTTCGACTCGGTGCTGCTGCGCATCTCGGAGTCGTTCCAGGCGTTCCCCACGCTGCTGCTGGCGCTGGGCATCGTGGCGGCCGTGGGGCCGAGCATCCCCATCCTGATCTTCATCATCGCCATCGTGAACGTGCCGGTGTACCTGCGGCTCACGCGCAGCGCCGTGGCGCCCATCGTCAACGCGGACTTCGTTCTGGCGGCCCGCTGCGCCGGGCAGCGCGAGCTGACCATCCTCCTGCGCCACATCCTTCCCAATGTCAAGCAAGTGGTCTTGGCGCAGTTCTCGGTGAACGTGGCGTGGGCCATCCAGATCCTGGCCGCGCTGAGCTTCGTGGGCCTAGGCGTGCCTGTTCCCACACCCGAATGGGGCGCCATGGTGCGCGAGGGCTACGAGCAGCTCGTCTACGGCCGCTGGTGGGTGTCGGTGTTCCCCGGTGTGGCGATCCTGGCGACGGTCCTGACCCTCAACCAGCTGTCCGACCGTGTGAGGCACGCGTCGTGAGCGGTGCCGGCACGCCCGAAGTACCGGCCCCGGCAGCCGCCGCGCCGGCGCCGGGCTCCGCCGAGGTCCCCGTCTTGGACGTGGCCGACCTGACCATCGGCTTCGGCTCGGCCGCCAAGCGGCGCTCGATTCCCCTGCAGGGGATCCACCTGCAGGTGGCCGCGGCCGAGCGGATGGCCCTCGTCGGCGAGTCCGGGTCGGGCAAGAGCCTCACCGCGGCGGCCGTCCTGGGGCTCCTGCCCGACGGCGCCGAGATCATCCGCGGTTCCATCCGTCTGGCGGGCGAGGAGCTCGTCGGCGCCGCCGAGCGCCGGCTGCGCGACCTTCGGGGCGGTCGCATGGCGATCATGTTCCAGAACCCCCGCGCCTCGCTGAACCCCGTGCTCACCGTGGGCGGGCAGATCGCCGAGGTGATCAGGGTGCACGGCGACGCCGGCCGTAAGGAGAGCTGGACCCAGGCGGTCGACCTGCTGGCGGAGATGGGCATCCCCAATGCCGCCCGCCGCGCCAAGGACTACGTGCACCAGTACTCCGGCGGCATGGCGCAGCGCGCCGCGCTGGCCATGGCGCTGTCCTGCCGCCCCGACCTGCTCATCGCGGACGAGCCCACCACCGGCCTCGACGCCACGCTGCAGCAGCAGGTACTCGAACTGGTGGTCGAGCGAGTGGCCCTGCGCGACGCCTCGCTGCTGCTGATCACCCACGACATCGCCACCGCCCGCAGCCACTGCGAGCGCACGACGGTCATGTACGCCGGTCGCGTGATGGAGTCCGGGCCGACCGCCTCGGTCACCGGTGACCCGAAGAACCCCTATACGGGCGCCCTGCTCAAGGCGTTCGGGACGGTCGACCAGCGCCGGATGTACGCCATTGGGGGCGTGGTGCCGACGCTCGTCGGCGAACTCGGCGAGTGCGCCTTCGCCGACCGGTGCCCGCTGGCCGCCCCCGAGTGCCGCGACGGCGTTCCCGAGCTGCGTGAACTCGACGACCGTCGCGTGGCGTGCGTGAAGGCATGAGTGCGCAGACCTCCCCGAGCGGCGGCCCGGTCGTCGAGGTGCGCGAGCTAATCAAGGACTACGTGACCCGCGACGCCCGGCTGCGCCAGCACGTCGCCCGAGCCGTGGACGGCGTCAGCTTCGAGATTCACCCCGGCGAGACCTTCGCCATCGTCGGCGAGTCCGGATCCGGCAAGACGACAGTCGGGCGGGTGCTGCTGAAGCTCACCGCGGCGACCGGCGGCACGGTGCTGTTCCGCGGCGACGAGATCCTCGACGTCCCCGAGCGACGCTTCCGGCCGGAGCGCCGGCACATGCAGATGGTGTTCCAGGATCCGCTGGCGGCGTTCGACCCGCAGACGACGATCCGTTCGAGCCTGCGCGAGTTCACCCGGCTCAGCGGCATCGAGACGCGTGCCGAGCAGAACGAGGCCATCGCCGCGGCGGTGCGACGTGTCGGCTTAGAACCCGAGATCGCCGATCGCCGCCCCTCGCAGGTCAGCGGCGGGCAGCTCCAGCGCCTCAGCATCGCCCGCTCGTTGCTGCCCGAACCCGATCTGCTGTTCCTCGACGAGCCGACCTCGTCGCTGGACGTCTCGATCCGCGGCCAGATCGTCAACCTGTTGCTGGACCTGCAGGAGCGCAACGACCTGGCCTATCTGCTGGTCGCCCACGACCTGCGCGTGGTCTACGCCATGGCGCAGCGGGTGGCGGTCATGTACCTCGGGCAGTTCGTGGAGACGGGCTCGCGGGATCAGGTCTACGCCGACGCCCGCCATCCCTACACCCGGGGACTGCTGGAGGCCGCCGAGCTGGACGAGCCGCCGCGCCGCGGCGAACCGGTCCGGCTCGTCGGGGAGATCAGCGAGGAGGCGGCCACCAAGCCGGGCTGCCGCCTGAGTCTGCGCTGCCCGTTCGCGGTCGAGCGCTGCGAGGAGCCACAACCCCTCCGGGAGACAACCTCCGGGCATCTCGTACGCTGCTGGCGTGCCGTCGAGCAGCCCGTCGAGATCGGTCTTCCCGCCGACGACTGAAGAACAAGGAGTTTCCGATGCCACAGGTTGATCCGGTCACCACCGAGGTGATCCGCAACTCCTTCATCTCGATCGCCTCGCAGATGAACAACAACCTGGCCCGCTCGGCCTACACGCCGATCATCTACGAGATGAAGGACTGCTCGGTGGGCCTCTTCAACCAGAACGCCGAGCTGCTGGGCCAGGCGCCGGGCCTGCCCATCTTCCTGGGCAGCCTCGAGGCGGCGATCAACGCCACGACCGAGCACTTCGGCGGCCTGGAGGTCTACAAGCCCGGCGACGTCTACGCCGTGAACGACAGCTATCTCGTGGGCAGCCACCTCAACGATGTGAGCGTCTTCTCGCCGATCTTCCACGCCGGCGACCTGGTGGGCTTTGGCGCCACCAAGGCGCACTGGATGGACATCGGCGCCAAGGATCCCAGCCAGACCAACGACGCCACGTCCATCTACGAGGAGGGCTACCGGCTCGGCCCCACCCACCTGTACCGGGAGGGGCGCCCCGAGACAGGCGTCCTGCAGTTCATCACCCGCAACAGCCGCCTGCCGCGCTCCATCTGGGGCGACCTGCACGCCCAGATCGCCGCCTGCCGCACCGGTGAGCGCCAGCTGAGCGAACTCATGGACCGGTTCGGGCGATCCACCGTCGAGGCCTCCGCCGCCGTGGTGTTCGAGCAGTGCGAGCGGCTCGACCGGGAAGTCGTGTCGGCCATTGCCGACGGCACCTTCGTCACCGAGGGCCATATGGACAGTTGGGGACCGGGGGGCGGCCCCGTGTACGTGAAGGCCACCGTGACCGTCTCCGGCGACGAGATGGTCCTCGACCTCGACGGTTCCTCACCGCAGACGCCCGGCTGCATGAACTGCGGCTTCGCCCAGACGGTTGCCGCGGCCCGGCTGGGCTACAAGCTCCTCATCAACCCCGAGGTGCCGGTCACCGCGGGGACGTTCCGGAACCTGCGCCTCGTCGCCCCGGAGGCGTCCATCTTCGACGCCCGGGAGCCGGCGGCGTGCCAGTACTACTACCCGCACCTGGGGATGATGATCGACCTCTTCATCAGCGCCCTGGCGCCGAGCATGCCCGAAGCGGTGGTGGCCGCGCAGCCCGCCGATCCGATGAACGTGCTCTTCGTCGGCAAGAACCCCGCCACCGGCGACGACTTCGTGACCGGCGAGGCGACCGCGGTGGGCTGGGGCGCTTGGTCCGGCGGCGACGGCACCAACGGGATGATCAACTACGGCGGCGGCGACCTGAAGAACATCCCCGTGGAGGTGCTGGAGTCCCGTTACCCCATCAGGGTGCACCGTTACGCCGTGTCGCCCGACTCCGGCGGTCGGGGCCGCTGGCGCGGGGGCTGCGGCGTGGAGCGCGAGTACGAGGTTCTGGCCGACGGGGTGACGCTCTCGACCTGGTTCGAGCGCACGACGACGCCGGCCTGGGGGCTGTTCGGCGGCGAGTCCGGTAGCACCACCGAGGCGGTCATCACCGTTGAAGGGGAGTCCACCCCTGTGATGAAGGTGAACCGCTACCCCGCCCCCAAAGGGAGTCGCCTGCGGGTCGCCACCGGCGGCGGCGGCGGCTACGGCGACCCGGCCGAACGCAGCGAGGAGGATCTCCGGCGGGACCTCATCGAGGGCTACACCACGGTCGTGCCGCCGGGGATGGACATCGACCTCGGCGACGGGGCCGGCAACGGCACCCCCGCCCCGGCAGCCGCCTCGGCGCAGACAGACCGCGGCGACGGGGCCGGCAACGGCACCTCGGGGGACGGGTCGTGAGCGTCGCCGCCGGCCCGCTGCGGATCCGGGGCGCCTCCTGGCTGGACGTCGCCACGGGCGAGTCGGTGCCCCGCGATCTGCTGGTGGACGACGGGGTGATCGAGCGGGACGACGGGCGCGAGGCGGCGACCACCGACGCGTCGGGGATGACCGCCATGTACGGCCTGTGGGACTGTCACTCCCATCCCGGCGGTCTCATGTACGACAACGCGGGGGTGGGGTTCTTCGAGGGGTTGCCGGACCGCACCATCCGCGCCGGGGAGAACTTCGCCGGTGCGGTGGCGGCGGGCGTCACCGGCGTGCGTTGCCTGTCCGAGGGTGATGAGTTGGACCTGGCTTGGGGCCGGGCCTATGCGGCCGGGACGTCGCCCGGACCGCGGGTCACCGGCGCCGGGCGGGCCCTCCGCACGACCGCCGGCCACGGCACCTGTTTCCCGCGGCACTACACCGGCATGAGCTTGGAGCTGGTCTGCGACGGTCCCGACGACATGGCCCGCGCGGTGCGCCGGCAGCTGGAGCGCGGCGCCCAGTGGATCAAGATCATGCTCACCGGCGGCCTCTACAGCCCGCACGAGACCTGCGACGGCGGCCAGTTCACCACCGCGGAGTTGGACGCCGCCATGGACGTCGCCAACCTGCGGGGGATCCCGGTGGCCGCCCACTGCGGCGGCGCCGAGCCTGCGATCGCCTTCTCCGAGCGCGGCGGCCGGTCGGTGGAGCACGGCTACCTGCTCAACGAGGAGGCGGCCACGGTGATGGCCGCCAACGGCACCTGGCTGGTGCCCACGGTGGGGGTCACCCACGACCAGGAGTACATCGAGGCCGAGAAATGGCCAAAACACGCCGCCGAGCGCTCCCGCGAGGTCCTGCCCAGCCACGCCGAGGCACTCAAGATGTGCATCGCCGCCGGCGTGCGCATCGCCACGGGTGCCGACCTGAACCCCATCGGCGTGCGACTGCACCGCGAGCTGGAGATGCTGGAGCGGGCGGGGATGGACCGGCGCTCGGTCCTGGCGGCCGCCTCAGTCGGCGGGCGCGAGCTGAACGGGTTCGGCGGGGCCTCCGCAGCGGTTCCCGGCGCCGCAGCCGACTTGATCCTGCTGGAGGGGAATCCCATGGACTCCCTGGCAGTACTGCGACAGCCGCGGCTGGTCGTCACGCACGGGCGCCCCGTCGCCGGGGAGTTGGCCGCCGGCCTCGGGTTCCGAACCGTATGAGCACCGGTCCGGCCACCTCGACTCGTCATTCCGGCAGGGGCCGGAGCCCACTCGGCGGCGGCCGGAAGCGCTCCGCCGCTGCACGCTCAGGAACAACTGGAGGGTCGCCATGACAACCGAGACCACCTTCGACTACGCGTCGCGCCGGCGCTCGCTCGGCGCGATCATGGACGGTGCCGGGGTGGACCTGGCCTGGTTCCCCACCGGCGGCGACCTCGAATACCTCACGGGATTGGAGCGTCGCGTGCCCACCTTCGGCGACGTGAACTACACCCATGGCTGGGTCGCCGGGGCGTTCATCGTGCGCGGCCGCGACCCCATCTTCCTGCTGCCCCGCAACTTCGTGGAGTTCGACCTCCCCGAAGGGGTGCCCGGTGAGGTCATCAGCGTGGACGAGATGGACGACGGCGACGCCCTCTTCGCGCAGGCGGCCGCGGCTCTGGGCCCCGCCAAGCGGATCGCCATCGGCGCCCGGACCTGGGGCTCGGCCATCATGCGCCTGCTGGGGGCCTTCGGCGGCGCCGAGCTCGTCGACGGCAGCCGCCTCGTCAACCGGATGCGCCGGATCAAGAGCCCCGACGAGCTGGCGCTGATGAAGCGAGCCTGCCTGCTCGCCGACAACGCCATGGCCGAGGTCAGCGACCGCGTGCGCGCCGGGGTGACCGAACTGGAGCTGGGCGAGGAGGTGAACTATCACCTGCTGCGCCTCGGGGCGCGGACGTGGTCGTTCGACACCGCCGTCTGGTCGATGGGTCCCGGTGACGACCGCGACGCCAACGTGCGGATCTCCCAGCAGGCGCTGCGAGGCGGCAACGGCATCTCCTTCGACTTCGGCGCCGTCATCGAGGGCTACTGCTCCGACTTCGGCCGCACGATCCACATCGGCGACCCCGACGAGGAGTACCGGCGGGTCTACGAGGTTGTGATGGCAGCCCAGCAGGCCGGCATCGACACGGTGCGTCCAGGCGTCACCGCCTCGGCGGTGCACCGCGCTACCCGCCAGGTGATCGTCGACGCCGGCTACGGCGACTGGTTCCGCCACCGCACCGGGCACTGCATCGGCCTCGACGTGCACGAGGAGCCGTTCATCTCGCCCGAGGACGAGACTCCCCTGGAGGCCGGCATGACCTTCACCATCGAGCCGTCGGTCTTCTGGCCCGGCCGGGTGGGGGTGCGCGTCGAGGACATCGTGGTCTGCACGCCCACCGGCGGCGTCAAGCTGAACGAGCACTCCACCGACCTCGTCGCCAACGAGTAACACCGGCGGCGGAGGAGAGGAGTCGTCATGGGAGATCCTGCGGGCGCGCTCGTCACTGGCGGGGCACGCGGCATCGGGCGGGCGATCGCCGAGCGGCTGGCGCGCCGCGGCGACACGGTCGTCATCGGCGACCTCGGGTCGACAGCGGCGGCGACGGCCACCGAACTCACCGCCGAGGGGCTGACGGTCCACAGTGTCGAACTCGACGTCCGCGACCCCGAGTCGCTGGCCGCCGCCGTCGGGCGCATGGAGGAGGTGGCCCCGCTGGCCACGATGGTCAACAACGCTGGCGTGGGTTGGATCCGGCCCCTGGTGGAGGTGACCCCCCAGGAGTTCGACGACCTCATGTCCATCAACCTGCGGGGGGTGTTCTTCGGGATCCAGGCTGCCGCCCGCGCCATGGCGGGGCGCGGGGGCTGCATCGTGAACACCGCCTCCACCTCGGCGTTCACCGCCTCCACGACCCCCATGGTGCCCTATGACACCTCCAAAGGAGCGGTGCGCATGCTCACCGTCGCCGCGGCCCGCGAGCTGGCCTCGGCGGGTATCCGGGTGAACGCCGTGGCGCCCGGCACCGTTGACACCGACCTCACCCGCACGCTGCTCGACGACCCGGACGTGTTGGAACGCCAGGCGGCCGAGCGGATCCCTCTGGGCCGTCTGGGCCGGGTCACCGACATCGCCGCCGCGGTGGATTTCTTGAGTTCCGACGCCGCCTCGTATGTGACCGGCCATGTCCTGGTCGTGGACGGCGGCTGGTTGACGTGAGCCCGGCCGCCGCGACCAGCACAGCGATCTACCGAAAGGGAACACCATGGCAGACAGCACCGTGACAACTGAGGCGGCGCCGGAGCCGCGGGGGCCGTACCCGCACGTCCGTATCGATGGTGACCACGTCTGGGTGACCGGCCAGATCGGCCGCGACCCGGCAAGCGGCGATTTCGTCGAGGGCGGCTTCGAGCCCGAGTTCCATCAGGCGATCACCAACCTTGCCGAGATTCTCAGCGAGGTGGGCTGCTCGCTGGCCGACGTGGTGCGGACCTGTGTGCAGTTCATCGACGAGGACGACCTGGACTCCATGAACCACATCTATGGCGAGCGATTCCCCGTGCCGTACCCGGCCCGCACCAGTTTCGGCGTGGCGTTCCTGTGGAAGGGCGCCAAGGTGCAGATCGACTGCGTCGCCCGGCGCCCCTGAGGCCGGGCAGGCGTATAGTCACGCAGTCCGACACCGAGGGGAGGCGCCCATGTCCGCAGATTCCAACGAGTCCCAGACGGAGTCCGGGGGCATCCGGCCCGACCTGTGGTCGCGCACTTACCAGATCGGTGTGGTCGTGCGGGACATCGAAAAGGCTGCGGCCTTCTACGAGCGCCTCGGGGTCGGTCCGTTCACCGAGGGTCCGTCAGGACACACACTCGTGCGGAAGATCTACGGCGAGGACGCGCCGGACGTGGCTGTCAAGGGGCTCATCACCCAGATGGGGAACGTCGAGTTCGAGCTGCTGCAGCCGGTGGCGGGCAAGGGCATCCAGGCCGAGTTCCTCGAGCGCCACGGCGAGGGGGTCGTGCACCTCTGTGCCTACACCGACGACATTGACCGGGACATCGCAGATCTCCGTGGCCTCGGCCACGAGGTGATCTCCTACGGGGAGGTCTCCGACGGCGGCCGCTTCGCCTACTTCGAGACCCGCGAGGTGGGGGGCCTGGTGCTGGAGCTCTTCCAGCCGGGGGAAACCTTCACATAGTTCCGCCGCCGCCGGCGGGCAGTGTCCTCCGCCGGGCGTAGAATGCGGCGCGCCCGTGCGGCCGAACCCGGATTTGCGCGCTGCGCCGAGACTGACAAGCCGAGACTCACAAGCCAAGACTGATAAGGGAGCGAACGGAATGGTCACCTACGACAGGGTCGAGATCTCCTACCCGGAGTTGAAGGAACTGGCCGACGCCATCGAGGACGGTCCCGGCGACCGGCTGGCGCGCACCAAGGAGGGCGGCAACATCGACCACGGCGGTCAGCGCCGCTACCTCGAGCGCTACTACGAGATCGCCGCCGACGACCCCATCCAGCAGGGCTGGGACGCCAACGAGAACGAGTTCCACGCCAAGACGAAGATCTTCTCGGTGCTGGCCGATGCGATGGAGCTCGAACTCGGCAAGGAGGAGGGCCGCGCCGCCGTGTCGCGGGCTCGACAGCGCCAGGGCAAGGACATGGGCACGCAGATGGCCGAGCGCTCCCGGGCCAAGGGCGACCCGCTCAGCCTCAACAACTTCTTCAAGGAGTTCTGGAGCTACTTCGCCTGGTCGCCGAAGCTCGACACCGAGCGCTACTACGAAGACGACGGCAACCTGGCGAAGTACGTCCTGCGGCTCAACTGCCCCATCGGGGATTACCTGCGCGACAACGCCCCCGACGTGGAGTTCTCGTCCAACTTCTGCGACCTCGACGAGTTCATCGCGCTCACCTACAACCCCAATATCCGCTACTCCCGCAAGCGCTGGGTGCCGGCGGGCGACCACTACAGCGAGCTGGTCTGGGAGCTCGACAGCGAAGACGTCCTGGCCTGAGCCCTCCTGGCCGTGTCAAGTCAACCGTCGGCGGTCCGGTCGGGGGCCGGGGTGCCGTCTGCTCCTTCGGCGCCGGCGCAAGACGCCGCAAATCGGCCCCCCGGCCCCCTCCCTCGGTTGCCTGAGGGGCTGAGGGCTGACTCGTGACCATGCGCGCCCTGCTGATGGTGGGCAAGAACCGCCTGGAGATGGCCGACATCGCCATCCCGGAGCGGCCTGCCAACTGGGCTCTAGTGCGGGTGCGCGCCTCGGCGCTCGGGCTGTTTCATCAGCAGATGGCGGCCGGGATGATCGATACGGGCGGGCTGCCGCGGATTCTCGGCCACGAGATCGTGGGCGAGATCGTGGAGGCCGACTCCCCGGCCACGCCGCCGCCGGGATCGCTCGTGGTGGCCGACGCCGTGGTGGGCTGCGGGGTCTGCGAGTGGTGCGTGCGCGGCAGCGAGAGCATTTGCCCCTGGATGACCCACCTCGGGATCGACCTCGACGGCGGCTTCGCTGACTACGCGGTCGTCCCCGAGTCCAATCTGTTCCTGCTGTCACCTGACACGCCGCTGGACGAGGCGGTGATGCTGTCATCGGCGCTGCCGGCGGCGGTGCACGGCATGCGCCGGTCGGGAATCGCCGCGGGCTCGCGCATGGTCGTCTCCGGCGTCGGCAGCATCGGCTTCACGGTGTGCCAGGTGGCCCGGGCCATGGGCGCCACCAGCATCGTCGCCGCCGACGTGGCGGCCGATCACCTCGCTGCCGTCGAGCCCTGGGTGGATGCCACCGTCGACGTCTCGGGGATGTCGCCGGCTGAATCGTCAGAGGCGCTCCGGGACGCCCTCGGCGCTCCGCACGGCGCCGACCTGGCCTTCGAGGCGTCGGGTCACCCCGCCAGCGTGGACACTGTGCTGCGCGCCGCCCGCCCCGGCGGCACGGTGCTGCTGATGGGCATCGTCCACGGCGCCGCCACGCTGCATTTCGAGGACTTCCTGTTCGATTGCATCAAGCGCGAGCTCAACATCATCGCCACGTTCGGCTTCACCCGGGCCGACTTCCTCCTCGGCAACGCCCTCTACGAGTCCGGCGCTCTGGATCTGCGCCCGCTCATCGGCCCGACTGTGGCGCTGGAGGGCGTCCCCGAGGCCCTGGCAGCCATCGCAGCCGGCGGAACCGGCGGCAAACGCCATGTCGTCGACATGGCGGTCGTCTGAACCGCTAGTGGTATGTCGTGTGTTTGATTGCGGGGTGTGTTAATGTGGGGTGATGAGTCATCCTGCTGCGCCGTTGGTGGTGTCCCGCGATCAGCGGGCGGAGTTGGAGGCGTTGAGCCGTTCGGGCGTGGTGCCTCAGCGTGTGGCCCGCCAGG
>LXNI01000591.1_pt1 | contig 40270 bp, 30 predicted proteins | sample 809091 | NCBI WGS metagenome assembly LXNI01 (sample SAMN04870527, study PRJNA318959) | sponge metagenome | biome: 01000161; feature: marine sponge reef; material: water | host: Sarcotragus foetidus | place: Greece: Milos, Mediterranean Sea | collected 2013-05-29 | depth 5-7 m
TCGTCGAGGACCGGCGTCTTGACGTGCGAGTGTCCGTTGTAGCCGGTCTCGTGCCAACCGTGGTCGTCCCCCATGCACAGCACGATGTTGGGCCTAGCCCCGGTCTCCGCTCGCTCCGGGTCTTCAGAACTGCATCCAGGCACGCCCGACAGCGCTGCCGCAGTCACGAGAAAGTTTCGACGAGTGAACTGATGCGACATGATCTCGAACCGCCTTATAGTCTCACAGGCGCGATTGCGGAGGAGCAGCTTTCGCCGATATCGGGTTCCGTTCGTCCCATGTCGTTGCATCGGACCCGGCTGGTCCGTCGCGGCCCCTGCACGGCAGCTACGCGCGTGTTCGCCTGGGTTCCGAGGACTGGTAGCCCCGCTCTCATTCCGCAAGCGATGCCAGCATCGACTGTATCCCCTGCCGCAAATCGACCTGCGGATCCCAACCAAGCAGGCGCCTCGCCTTGCCTACGTCGGGCTGGCGCCGGTTCGGGTCGTCCTGGGGCAGATCGCAATGGGTGACGCCGCATGAGACGGCCGCGATCTCTTGGACGACCCTCGCTAATTCCAATACGGTGATCTCTTCTGGGCCGCCTAGGTTGATCGGTGTCGGTTCGTCGCTGGCAACCAGCCGGACCATGCCATCGACAATGTCTGAGACGTAGCAAAAGCTCCGAGTTTGCGCACCATCGCCAAACACTGTCAGCGGCACGCCCCGCAATGTCTGGTCCAAGAATGCGGGCAGAACACGGCCGTCCCCCCTCTTCATCCGCGGGCCGTAGACATTGAATAGGCGAGCGATGCGCGTATCAACGCCCTGTTCCCGGTGGTAGGCCATCGTGAGGGCCTCGGCATATCGCTTGCCTTCGTCGTATACCGATCGAGGGCCGATCGGATTGACGTTGCCCCAGTAGGTCTCAGGTTGGGGGTGGACGAGAGCATCGCCATAGGCTTCGGAGGTTGAGGCCTGCAAGAACGTGGCGCAACTATGCAGAGCCAGGTCTAGCATGTTGCGGGTACCCTGCGAGCAGGCCGCAAGCGTTTCCAGCGGGGCTGCCAGATAGTCGCGCGGGCTCGCCGGGCAGGCGAGGTTGTAAACCACGTCAATCCGGCCATCTGCCTGGAACGGCTCGCAGATGTCATGCCGCACAAAGCGGAACCTTGGACGACCTTGCAGATGTCGCAAGTTCTCCGCGCGCCCAGTAGAGAGGTTGTCTAGTCCGATCACCTCGTGCCCGTCCGCCAGCAGGCGGTCGCAAAGGTGCGAACCGATGAAACCGGCTGCTCCAGAAACAACGGCTCGCAAGTTCATCCGGCTACCGCCTTCATCGTATGCGGGTCGACAGGCACGGGCGCAAGGACGCCAAATGCGCACCTGCCCGAGCGACCGGACATTGAGACTCGGGCGGCTCTACAATGGGCGCCATGCAACGTAGGAACGCTTTGAAATGGCTTGCGGGCGCCGGAATCGCGGCCCTGCCGTCCGCCGCTTCGGCCCAACAGCGGCCCGCGCGGGGCTTGCCCGAGTTGAAGATCACCGATGTCAAGGCGATTCTGACCGCGCCGCCCGGGCTGCCTCGCACGGTGATCGTCAAGGTCGAAACCAGCGAGCCCGGTTTGCACGGGTACGGCTGCGCCACCTTTACGCAGCGCGCCAAGGCAGTTGTCACGGCCGTTGACGAATTCCTGAGACCCTTCTTGAAGGGAAAGAACCCGGACCACATCGAAGACATCTGGCAGACGATGTACGTCAGCTCGTACTGGCGCAACGGGCCGGTCCTGTATAACGCCATGAGCGGCGTCGATCAAGCGCTGTGGGACATCAAGGGCAAGCGGGCCAACATGCCGGTCTACGCCCTGCTCGGCGGCAAGGCCCGCAACGGAGCGGATGTCTACCGCCACGCATCGGGTGCCAGCATGCAGGAGGTCGAGGACGCCGCGCGCGCCTACATCGAGGAAGGCGTGCGTCACATACGCATCCAAGTCGGGATCCAAGGCAATGCCAACTACGGCGCTCGCAGCTCAGGCGGCAACCCAGAGGGCTTCCTCGGCGCCCCGTCCGGCGGTCCGCACGCCGAACGGATGTACGAGCCCACGCCTTACCTGCTGAGCGTGCCCAAGCTCTTCGAGCACATGCGGGCCAACCTCGGCGACGAGATCGAACTGCTGCACGATGTCCACGAGCGGATCAGCAATGCCCAGGCGATGTGGCTGTTGAAGCGTGTCGAAGAGTACCGGCCATTCTTCATCGAAGACCCTGTCTCGCCCGAACAGATCGGCTACTTCAGGCACATGCGTTCGCAAACCACCACGGCTATCGCCATGGGAGAGTTATTCAATTCGCCGCACGAATTCACCGGATTGATTGCCGAGCGCCTGATCGACTTCATCCGCGTGCATATCTCGCAGATCGGCGGCCTCACGCCGGCGCGCAAGCTGGCGGCGCTGTGCGAATGGTTCGGTGTGCGGACTGCGTGGCACGGTCCGGGCGACACTTCCCCGGTTGGCCACCTCGCCAATATCGCGCTCGACGTGAGTTGCTACAACTTCGGCATCCAAGAGGGCCGTACTTGGCCAGAATCGGTCCATGAAGTCTTCCAAGGGTGCCCGCGCCTCGAAAACGGCTTCTTCTTCCCGAACGAGGCTCCGGGTTGGGGCATGGAACTCAACGAGGAGTTGGCGGCCAAGTACAGCGTCGAGTCGCGCTATGACACGCCGTTCGACTATTCCTGGGGTACTACCCGCCGCCGGGACGGCTCGATCATCCGCCCGTAGGCACCGACCGTTCCAGCGCGGCGGTGATCGCGTCCACGTCATAAACGCAGCCATTCCAAGTCCCGCCGCTGCAGGCCTGCAACGCGGCCCAGAGCCGCGTGTCATCGGGCATATCCGGATGTGGCGCAAGATCTTCGCGAGATCGCCGTGACGAGAGCACTTCCGAACCACGGACTGCCCCAAACTCACTCCCTTCGTGGCCAACCAGGTCTACGCTTCCGCGCAACCGCCGACAATCGATCTCAACGCGCACGATATCCCCAGCGACCAGCTTTCCCAGCGGACCGCCCGCCAGAGCTTCCGGCCCGACATGCCCGATGCACGCGCCAGTCGAGACGCCGGAAAAGCGCGCATCGGTAATGACGGCGATCTCCTTGCCGTACGAGAGGTGCTTGAGCGCCGAAGTGATCTGGTAGATCTCCTCCATGCCAGAACCGAGCGGTCCGCAGCAGGCCAGCACCATGACATCGCCAGGCTCGACAGTGCCATCCTTGAGCCCCCGGATTGCGTCCGCCTCGCGGATGAAGACCTTGGCCGGTCCTTGCTTGCGGTAAACGCCATCGCTGTCTACCACGGCCGGATCGATCGCGGTGCTCTTGACAACCGAGCCCTCCGGCGCGAGATTTCCCCGACAGAACGTGATCGTGCTGGTAAGGCCGCGGCGCACAGCCGCGTCCGGGGAAAAGATCACTTCGTCCGGGTCGATGCCATCCAGCTCTTGCAGCCGGGCGCGGAATATCCTGCGTCGCTCACTGCGTTCCCACCCCGCGAGCACCGTTTCGAGCGGGTCCCCGGTGGCTGTCAGAACGGACAGGTCGAGCAGTCCCAAGGCCCGTAGGTGCAGCATCACTTCCGGCACGCCGCCGGCAAGGAACACGCGCACCGTAGGATGTCCCACCGGGCCGTTGGGCAGCACATCAACCAGACGCACTACTTGGCGATTGACCTCAGCCCAATCGTCCACGGTGGGCCGCTTGAGCCCGGCGCAGAAGGCGACGGCTGGCAAGTGCAGCAGCAAGTTCGTCGACCCACCGAATGCCGCATGCACGACCATAGCGTTGCGCAGGGCACCTGCGGTGAGAACATCGGCCACTGTGATCCCGGCGGCGCGCTGTGACATCACGGCCTCGGCGGACATCCGGGCGGCCTGTTTCCAGACCATCTGCCCCGACGGCGCTAGAGCGGTGTGAGGCAGCGCCAGCCCGAGCGCTTCGGCCACGACTTGGGCTGTCGCAGCGGTGCCGAGGAACTGGCAGCCGCCCCCGGGCGTGCCGCACGCCTTGCATCCGAACTCCTGGGCCAGTTCCAAGCTCAACTCGCCGTGCGCGAAGCGAGCCCCGATCGTCTGCACCTTGCCGGCGTCTTCGGCCCCGCGCGTTGGCAGTGTCACGCCTCCAGGCACCAACACGCAGGGGAGGCCGTGCATCGAAGCCAGTGCCATGGTCATGGCGGGCAGGCCCTTGTCACATGTGGCCACGCCGATGACGCCGCTCCGCGTCGGGAGCGAGCGGATCAGACGACGCAGGACTTGCGCGGCGTCATTGCGATAGGGCAGCGAGTCCATCATCCCGGGCGTGCCCTGCGTGCGACCGTCGCATGGATCGCTGCAAAAGCCGGCAAACGGAATCGCCCCGCGCTGGCGGAACTCAACGGCCGCCTCCCGCATCAGGAGCCCAACCTCGAAGTGACCTGTGTGATAGCCCAAAGCGACCGGCGAGCCGTCTTCAGCCCGAATGCCGCCTTGCGTGCTGAGGATCAAGTACTCGTCCCGCCCGAGGTGCGCTGGGTTCCAGCCCATCCCGGCATCCTGTGTCCAGCCGAAAATATCGCCGCTCGGCAGTGTGCGGAGCATGGCGGGCGTGAGTGGCAGCTGTCCCGAAGGGCCCTCGGAGTCGGTCTGGATCTCGAAGATCGAGGCATCGTCCGCTGAGAAGAGTCCGTGCATCTCGTACCAGTGTGGCTGATTGGCGATGCTCCCATGCATGGGAATCTATGTGGGCCGACGCCTTGACAGGCACACGGGGGATCGCTGCCCGGCGCTTCTCTTAACTACGCTCGCGCCATCCAAGGACTCGTCCATCGGGGTCAGCTCGATTCGTTCTCGGCCGCCACCCCTGTCATTTCCGCGCGTGTCAAATCAGGCCGACAGTTCCGAGGTTTCGCTTCAGGAGTCACGGGCACCTCTTTCCCAAAGCCAGATACCTTGCCAGTTGTTCATCCGACCTTGCGATCGATCGAAGAGGCCTGAACGAGCGTACGCTGCCTCGACCTCGGTCTTGATCGAATGTGCCAGAGCAACTTCAAGGACTGCGTGCGGCATCTTCGTGGATTCGGCCGTGCCGATCGCGAAACCCGACCGAGAAACGTAGCGCTGCTTGGATTCGGAGTCCGAGAACCAGCCTGCTGAATGTAGCTTGGATCCAGTTCGCCGCGTTGGCGATGGGACCTCGCAGTCCGAAGTCACCGCGACCTGTCGCACCTCGGACAATGCCGCCATGCGGTCGAGAGCTCGAATCTAGCGACCCCTGCCCTTGGGTAACACGTCACCGATGCCTGGCGTCAATTCAGATGCCGGACCTAGCAAGCGGCCAGTGAAGGCCGTGTCAGATCGCGGCACAAGCGACCTTGCGGATCACGGATGGAGCGACAAGACATGCGTGTAGATGCAACGCCCTCGAACCTTACTCGACCGAAGCCCGCAAAGAGGTTCCTGACAACCAAGCCCCAGCGGCTGAAGCGGGCCACTGTGGGAGCGGTGACCGTGGTCTTGTTGTCGGGCTTGGCGTGTTATTGGCTGGCGTTCATCCGAGTCACGAACGGTGGCTTGACTTTTGAGAACGAGTTGCACATTCCCGATCAGCTATTCGGAACCGTTGTGGACGGACATCGGCAACTGCACCTCACCGTTGCCGAAGGGAGCCGAGAGTTCCTGCCGGGCAAACAAACGCCGACAGCTGGCGTTAACGCCCCGTATCTGGGCCCTACTGTGCGATTGCGCCGCGGGGAAGATGTCGATCTGATCGTTCAGAACAATCTGGATGAAATGACGACAATGCACTGGCACGGAATGCACGTTCCGGCTCGCATGGACGGAACACCCCATCAGAAAATCGAGCCGGGAGAATCGTGGACTGCCAGCTTTCGGGTCCATCAACAGGCCGCTCCGCTGTGGTACCACCCGCACCCGCATGGCGCCACAGGGCGCCAGGTCTATCGGGGAGTCTCCGGCCTCATGTGGATCGATGACGAAAACAGCGATGCGCTGGACCTACCAAAGACCTACGGCGTTGACGACATTCCAATCGTGATCCAAGACCGACAGTTTGACGACGACGGTGCCTTTCGCTTTGCCGTCAACCAAGGTGCCGTTTACGGAAACACGATGCTGGTCAACGGAACTTGGAACCCATTTCTCCAAGTTGAGTCACGTCGCATCCGATTCAGGCTATTGAACGGCTCGAATGCGCGAATCTACTACATCGGCTTTGAAGACAACCGTCGGTTTCATCTGATCGCCACTGATGGCGGATTCCTTGAGACGCCCATCCCGGCCAACCGTGTGATCCTCGCTCCCGGCGAGCGAGCCGAGATTCTGGTCGATTTTAGCGATGGTGCCGAGGTGGTATTGAAGAGCTACCCGGAGGCCGGATCGCTGGAAACAATCCAGTCGTTTGTCGGAGGGATCGGCACTGGGAACCTGCAGTTGCTGAAGATCGTTCCCACGCCTGCAGATCGCGCGTCTCACCCACTGCCAGAGCGGCTCAATAGCATCTCTCGCATCGACCCCTCACTCGCTGCCAATACCCGTCCCATGGTGTTGGCAGGGCCGATACAGGGTGGGCGAGGCGGCGGACGAGGCGGCAGACGAGGTCGGGGAGGTGGGCCGCTGGGGCCGCCAATCAACGGAAAGATCATGGATATGGCACGGATTGATGAGGTGGTGCGATTGGGAGACATTGAGATTTGGGAAGTCAGCAATCGCGGCGGTCAGCCCCACCCATTCCACGTCCACTTGGTCCAATTCCAAATCCTCGATCGCAACGGCCGGCCGCCCTCCGCTGCCGAACTCGGTTGGAAAGACACAGTTCTGGTGCCTCCCGGCGACCTCGTTCGGATCATCATGCCCTTCGAAAGATACGCAGACCAAGAGGTTCCGTACATGTACCACTGCCACATCATGGAACATGAGGACAACGGGATGATGGGGCAGTTCCTCGTGGTGGAAGATCCGGAACAACTCAGCAGTCATACGAATCATCTGCTGGGTCCGTCGTAAACACTTTGGCTCCAGATCGGCCAGCACCCTCAGTTTGAAGCGCTCCGTCGAGCTCATCGCGTCGCGGACACCGGGGACTTCCAATTGCAGGGTTCGAGGAAACGGCCCGAACTTCGTTCCCCGGCTCGCCACCTACCGCGCCCCGCGTTTGGGGGCGCCGCAGCGTGGCATTCGCACGGGCTGTTGCGCTGATTGAGTACTGCCGGGAACCAGACCGCAATCCGTAGTCAGATCGCGGCAGGCTTCCACAGTCGCGCCGAGGCGAAGACATCCTTGGGACAGAGGCAGGTTATTCTGGAGATCGTCGTCATGCCACGGATGCTCTGCTTCGCGATCTTGCTGCTTGCCGTTCCCCTATGGGCGGCACCCCCCAACATCGTTTTCATCATGGTGGACGACCTCGGGCCGGAATGGATCTCCAGCTACGGCGGCGAGGGCATCGAGACGCCGAATATCGACAAGCTTGCAGAAGGCGGGATGAGCTTTAGCAATGCCTATTCGATGCCCCAATGCACGCCGACCAGAGTCACGCTCCTCACCGGCCAGTACCCTTTCCGCCATGGTTGGACGAATCACTGGGACGTGCCGCGCTGGGGCGCGGGTTGCCACTTCGACCCCAAGCACAACATCTCGGTGGCTCGCCTGCTGCGCAATGCCGGGTATGCGACCGCGATCGCGGGCAAGTGGCAGATCAACGATTTCCGCGTGCAGCCGGAAATCTTGGACCGGCACGGCTTCGACGAATGGTCGGTCTGGACCGGGGGCGAGGGAGGCAATCCCATTAGCAACGAGCGCTACTGGAACCCGTACGTCTATACCAGCGAATCGAGCAGCCGCACCTACGAGGGGGACTTCGGCCCTGACATCTTCAACGACTTCTTGGTGGATTTCGTCGAGCGCCATCGCGACCGCCCCATGTTCCTTTACTACCCGATGGCGCTTACACACGGTCCGCTCGTGATCACGCCTCACGAGCCGTTCGCCGAGTCCGCACTTGAAAAGCACAAGGCAATGGTGCGCTACACCGACTACTTGGTCGGCCGGCTAGTCAAGGCGCTCGATGATTCCGGTGTCCGCAGTAATACCATCGTGATCTTTACCACCGACAACGGAACCTCGGGGCGCATCCGCGGCAGCTTGAACGGTCGCGCCGTGCGAGGCGGTAAGGCCAAGCTGACCGAGAATGGCCCAAGGCAGCCATTTATCGTGAACGGTCCGGGCCTCGTGCCCGCCGGAACGCAATCCGATGAACTCACCGATTTCTCGGATCTGCTCCCGACCTTCTGCGAACTCGCCGGCGCTTCCCTGCCCGAAGGCGTGCAACTCGACGGAAAGTCGATCGCCAAGGTCATTCTGGGCGAGCAGCGGACCGGGCCGCGCGACTGGATCCTGGCCATGGGCTTCGGCGCGGCCATCTTGGACGCACGCGGCGTGCGCGGAGTCCTGGACTACGCGCCGAGAGTGATTCGCGACAAGCGTTACAAGATCCACGTCCACGAGGCGGAGATCCGGGAACTCTATGACTTGCACACCGACCCCGGCGAAGAGAGCAACCTAGTCACCAGCACCCAGTCCGAGCATCGTGAGGCTCTCGCGAAGCTGGGCACCGTCGCTCGATCAATGCCGGCCGCGGATTCGAGACCGAAGTACGACCCGCTGCCCCCGCAGCGGTGGGACAAGACCATCGCAGATATGGGCCGCCAGAACTGACTTGGCGGGCCATGCCCGCCTTACACTGAATTACTGGGCCTATGCGGGTGATGGCACTGGATTGGGGCAAGCGTCGCATCGGCGTTGCCGTCAGCGACGAACTCGGAATCGCGGCTCACGGGCTGCGCACGCTGGCCCGCACTACCAAGCGACAGGACATCGACACGTTGATCGGCCTAATCCGCGAGCGCAATATCGAGACGGTGGTCGTCGGCGACCCGCTTCACCTCAGCGGCGCCAAGAGCGGCTCTTCGAGCCAAGCGGCCCGGTTCGCGTTCCAACTGGGAAGACATGCGGGAATTCCGGTCGAGATGTGGGACGAGCGCTTGACCAGTTGGGAGGCCGAGAATATCCTCGGCACAAGTCCGAAGGACCCGGGCGAGATCGACCGCCTCGCGGCGGTGATTCTGCTGGAGAGCTACCTTGCTGCAAAGCAGAGCTAGCCTCGGCGCGCTGCTCGCGGCCGCGCTGCTGACCGGAAGTTGTGCCGACACGGGCGGCGAGGCACCAGCGGAAGTCTTCGATGAGCCTGTGGTGGTCGAGATCGGGCGCGGCCTGACGTCGATGGAGATTGCGGAAACACTCCAAGAACAAGGAGTGATCGCTTCCAAGTGGGGTTTCTTGTGGGAGCGGCTGTGGGCCCGGTCCGCGACGCTGATGGCCGGCGAGTATCGATTCGAGCGGCCCATCTCAGCCGCGGAGGCCTTCGAGCAATTGGCGGCGGGACGGGTGATTCTCTATCCCCTCACCATTCCGGAGGGCCTGAACCGCTTCGAGATCGCAAAGATCGTCGCTTCCGAGGGCTGGAGCACCGATGAGGAATTCCTGGCCATAACGGCGGACCCCAGCTTAGCTACGGACATCCTGCCCAATGCCAAGACACTGGAGGGACTGCTGTTTCCCGAGACCTACAACTTGGCCAAGACATCCACCGTGCATGACCTGATCGCTGCCATGCTTGCCGGATTTCGCAACGCACTCGCAGATGCGCGCGGCCAGCGCACAGCGGAGATTTCGGACTGGGACGCGCTGGTATTGGCGTCAATGATCGAAAAGGAAACTGACAGGGCCGACGAGCGTGGCCTGGTTTCCTCGGTGTTCCACAACCGCTTGCAGCGAGGAATGCTGCTGCAGTGCGATCCCACCATCATTTACGGCCTCGTGCTGGACGGGCGCTATCGCGGCAAGATCTACCGCTCCGACCTGTCCGACCCGCACGCCTACAACACGTATGTGCATGGCGGATTGCCTCCCGGGCCGATCACGAATCCCGGAGCAGGGTCTCTCGATGCCGCATTCGCTCCCGACGAGAGCGACTACCTGTTCTTCTGCGCGAAACCCGGCCATCTGCAAGGGCATACTTTCTCGACACGCTTGCGCGACCACAACCGCGCCGTCCAAGAATTGCGCCGCCACGAGCGGTCGCGCCGCTGAGGCGGGCTCGGTGGCCGCGCGCGGGCGCCCATCGGTGCGCGGAGCAGTCCTGGATTATCTCGCCCGGCACAAGCCCGCTCTGATCGGAAGAGCCGAGTTGCGCGAGATCCGCAAGCACGTGCTCACTGAGGTGGAACGGACCAAGCCAGTGTCCGACCGCTACCTGCTCTCGATCCTGCTGGAGACAACCGTGGAGGTAGACCGCGCAATCGGGGGCCTGCCGGTGGACCTGCGGAGGAAGATTCCAGTCAGCGACCTCGCCGCGTGCAAGCGGTCTCTGATCGACCTCGCTCGCCAATACAGCAGCACCGACGATCCGGCCCGGGCAAGTGACGTCCGCCGGGCGGTGCGGCGCACGAGGGAGCACCTCGATCTGGCGCTCGCGCGAGCCAATGCCCCCAGCAAGCTCAGCGTGCAGCGGGAGACTCTGCAATGGCTGCGGGCTTGGCTGGAAAATCCGATCGTATTCGAGGCTTGGGTGGAGGTGCGCGAGCGAACCCGCGCCCAACTAGCGGGAGCGAAGGGCAGTGCGCCCTAGTTGCCTACAAGAAGTTGAGCGGATCAACATCTATGGTCAGCGCCGTGGCAGGCCACTGCTGCGCTTGCGCGTATTCGCGGGCGCTGGCGAGCAGGCGTGCAAGGTCATTGCGGCTGCCGGACTTGACCACGAACTGGAAGCGGTATTCGGTGCGCAACCTGGCCACGGGAGCCGACGCAGGACCAAGCAATCTCAGGCCGGCTGGAACGGGTTGTAGGTGCCGTCCCAGATCGCGGCTCATCTCCAAGGCGTCTTGGAACTTGGCGGAGCGGATCAGCAGCAGGGCGATTGATGTGAAGGGCGGGTACCAGAGGTCCCGCCGAAATGCTGTTTCGCGCGCATAGAATGCGTCGTAGTCCTGCCTTGCGGCCAGTTCGACCGCGTAGTGCTCAGGATTCATCGTCTGAATCAAGACCTCGCCGGGCTTTTCCCCGCGACCGGCTCGGCCAGCCACCTGGGTGAGCAGCTGAAAGGTGCGCTCAGCCGCTCGGAAATCTGGCAGGCCGAGCCCGACATCGGCGTTGACGACGCAGACTAGGGTGACATTCGGGATATCGTGGCCCTTGGCAATCATCTGGGTTCCCACCAAGAGGTTGCAATCGCCGTCCTTGAACGAGCCCAAGATGCGTTCGAACGAATTCCGCCCGCGCACCGTATCGCGGTCCAAGCGAGCTATGCGAGCCTGTGGAAATGCTTGGCCCAGCGCATCCTCGACCTGCTCGGAGCCGCTGCCTTGGAAATCCAAGAACTCCCTGCCACAGTCCCCGCACACGGTTGGCACGGGTTCGACGTGATCGCAGAAATGGCATCGCAGCTGCCGTTCGCGCTTGTGGTACGTCAGCGTGACCGAGCAGTTAGGGCATTCGACCCGAGCACCGCACGCGCGGCACAGCACATAGGTCGAAAAGCCGCGCCGGTTGAGGAAGATCATGGCCTGCTCGCCGCGCTCCAGGCAGGCTTGGACCGCCGCTCGGAGTACTCTCGAGAACAGCTGTTCGCGCCCCACCTCGGAATACTCCCGGCGCATGTCGACCATGCGCACCGATGGCAGCGGACGTTGCAAGATCCGCTCCGGCATGGACAGCTGCCGGTACTTGCCCAGTTCGGCGTTCCGCCGGGTTTCGAGGCCGGGCGTGGCCGAACCGAGCACGACGGCCGCTTTGGCCGACCGCGCCCTGACGATAGCGACATCGCGAGCGTTATAGCGCGGAGGTGCCTCGCCCTGCTTGTAACTGCCGTCGTGCTCCTCGTCGACCACCACCAGACCGAGGTCGCGCAGCGGGGCGAAGACAGCGCTGCGCGTGCCTAGTACTACTCGGCCCTTCCCGGACTGGATGCGCCGCCACTGGTCGGCCCGCTGCAGCTCGGTCAGACCACTGTGCAACACGGCCACTTGCTCGCCGAAGCGACCGTAGAAATCCGATGCAACAGTAGGAGTCAGCCCAATCTCAGGCACTAACAGCAACGCCGAACGGCCTCGGCCAAGCACCTCTTCGATGGCTCTGAGGTAGACCTCGGTCTTGCCCGAGCCGGTGACCCCGTGCAGCAGGAAAGTTTCGAAGCGCCCTTCATCGATCGCCGACTCGATCTGCTCCAGAGCGGTCCTCTGGGCAGGATTCAGCTCCAGCGCCATCGTATGCCGCTTAGCCTGCAAGGGTGAGTGAACCACCTCGAGCTCGACCGCCCTTGACTTCGACAGCCTACGCGCGGTCGGAACGGCGTCAGAGCGCTCGATGGCCAGCGCCCGGATGTCGTGCGAGCCCGGATTGCGCCGCAAATAGTCCAGCAGCCAGCGCTCTGCCGCCTTGGGCTTGGCGGGTGCCGCGGCCGGATCCCCAAGTCCGACCAAGAGCGTCGCCCCGCGCGACAGCGTGGGGTCACGCTCCTCTACGACCTCGTCAACCGCGACCTGCCCGCGATTGCGCAGGCGCCATACGGCGTCAGCTCCGCCGCGGATTTTCTTCGAGACGCTCTGAAGTGTGAGCGGCTTGCGCAAGAGTGCCGCCAGAACCTCTTCATCGACCGTGCTGGGCACGAGCCTTGCGCTGAGCTCGGCCTCGCCCTCGGCGGTGATTGAAACCATCTTCTTCGAATGGGTCTCCCCCCCGAGGGGCAGCATCGCCTTGAAGACTTCGCCAACGGGTGTGCAGTAGTACTTGGCTACCCACTCGGCTATATCGCGCAACTCGGAGCTCAGCACCGGGCCGTCGTCCAACAGCTTGGCCAGAGGCCGGACTTCAAAGTCAGGGACGATGCGGTCGACAGACAGCACGACCCCGACATGTTTGCGCCTGCCGAAAGGCACGAGCGCGCGGCAACCGATCAATTCACGGCTGCGCAACCCCTCGGGCACCAGATAGGTGAACGTCCTGTCCAGAGGGACCGGGAGTGCGATCTGGCAATATTCGGCCGAGTCCGCGCTCAATGCCTGCGAGCGCATCAATCTAGGTACGGTGCGATCAGTTCCGCCCAGATGGCGTAGCCGGCGTCGTTGAGGTGGAGGTTGTCCTCAACAAAAAGATCGGCGCGTGGCTCGCCGTTATCCCCCAGCAGCGGACTGGCCGCATCCACATACTCGAGCAGGTCGTGTTTGTCGCAAATCGCCCGGACACGGGCGTTGGCGGCGCGGGCAACGTCAATCAAGTGCCAACGCCGGATGCTGGGCTTGATGCTGACAAATACAATCCTGGCCTGCGGCAGGGCCTTGTGGATGATCGCCACTAACTGGCGAAACTCCCGCTCGACCGTCTCGGGGGTCTTGCCATTCCCAGTGTCGTTGTCGCCCTCGTACAGAAAGATCGTCCGCGGCTTGAGCGGCAAGACGATACGATCCACGTAGCGAATGGCATCGGCCATCTGCGAGCCGCCGAAGCCACGATTGATCAAGCCGCGCCCGGGAAACGATTTCTGCAAGTCCCAGCGCCTAAAGCTCGAGCTTCCCAGGAAGACGATGCCACCCTCCGGGGGAGGGTTCTTGCGGTCACTCTCTTCAAACGACCGGATCACGCTCTCCCAGCGGTCCGGGCTCTCCTGCTGAGCTGTGGGGGCTTGAAGAGTGCGGCTTTCGCGCACCTGAGCACTGCCAGACGCCGCCAAGACCAGGCCAAGCGTGGCCCATACAACTGCGACGGGTGGGAATCTGAGGTTCATGGCTGTGTCGGCACCGCGCACGAGGACCGCGCTCAGTTTAGGGTACGCTATTGGACCCGATCGATCCACTCCCAACGCGGCTCAGGATGGGCAGCCGATTCCAACTCGCGGTCTCGCTCACAGTGCCGGAAGGCCGCGGTGCTGCGACAGGCGCCGCGGACCCGCGGCTGGAGGGACCGGTGCGCGCAGCACGCGGCGGCTCGGCTGGAGTTTTCGCTGTCATACACTGAAACGCTGATATGCAATCCGGCCAGACGAGCAAGATCTGGGTCGCTCTAGGCGCATCGCTTGCGATTTCGGGAGGCTTCGCCATCTTGATGTCCCTGCCCGAGGGAGGCGAGATGTTGTGGCTGGGCGTGGGCTTGGTCGCGGCGGGCTCGGTTGCCCTGCGTCGGGGCATCGCCGTCACTGACAGCAAGCCCCAATTTCCGTCTCGGAACGCAGCGGCAGCCGACGCAAGCGCCAGCGATTCCCGCATCGAACCAGAATTGCAGGCTCCCAGCCCTCGCACGGTGACGCTGACCGTCAGGGGAAAACTAGTGCTCTGCGTGTGGATGGCGGTTCTGGCGATATTCGGCTTGCTCTCGCACCAACATTTCGGATACCTGCCTGCGCCGCCCGCGAAGAAGCTGCTTGACCAAGAGGGTGTCACGACTTCCGCCAGCGTGCACATGCGGGAGCGACGCAGCCTGGAGGACGGCCGCGACCTGTACTTTCTCGGCTACAGCTTCATGCCCGACTCCGGAACGCCGATGCGGGTGAACCAGAGCGTCCCCCCGCGCGTTTATGCACGCGTAAGCGAGGGCGACACCACAAAGGTCGTGTACATGCCGCTGAATCCAGAGCAGCACTACCTGCCGGAGCTCACCTCTGCGGTCACCACAGGCATGGTGGTGTTCATCGCCGCAGTACTCCTACTCGCAGCCGGATTCGCCGAAGCCCAGCGCAGAATGCACCGCAGGCTGGTGATGTCCGGCAAGGCGGTATCCGGCTTCACCGCGAATGTGCGCCGCAGAGGAGGAGTCCGCTCGTTCCTGGTGAACTACGACATAGGCGGCAAGCGGCAGACGCTCAAGGCCAGCGAGCGCAATCCTGATTTGCGTAACGGACAGTCCGTAACCGTGCTGTACGATCCCGCGATTCCCAGCCGCGCCATCATCTACCGACAAGGGATGTACAAGACGCGCCTCTGACGTCGTCGGACTCGGCATACGCTGTTGCCCCGACCAAGGCATCCGTCGAAGCCTGCTTGTGGGCCCTACGGCTGGCCCTCCGTGCGGCGGCTAGGGTTTCTCTTCGGAGACGCCGGAAAAAATGAGCGTCACATCGACTCGCCCTGCAGCCTCGTCGATATCGATGCTCCATGAGGTCCGCTTGAGGCCCTCGAACATCGCGTCCGCCTTGACACGGTCCAAGAAATAGGCGGGATAGCGCACGTCGAAGGGCTGGCCGGGCTGCATGCCCCAGCGCTTGCGCACGGCTGGCTCGGAAAGAATGTCGAGTCCCTGTAGGAGCAGCCTCGAGAACACATACTGCTGGCCGGGACTGATCTCGATGTCCAAATGAACCAAGCGCTCGGCGTGATCGACCCGCTCGTCGAAGCGCGCGTGAGCCTTCATGTAGCCCTGACGCTTCATCCCCTCTCCGATAGCTGCCATCGTGTCGTAGGCGGCCTTCATATTGGCGACTTGGCCTGAACCGATCTGGTTCACCCTCGCCAAGCTCTCTGGGTCGATCGGCAGAGGCTCGGGCCACCGCAGGTCTCCGAACAGGTAGACATCGCCCTGCCGCGCCTCGATCTCAACCAAGACGCCGGCGGTATCGGGATCGGGACTGACATCGCACGGGCAGAATTCCACGTTCATGTAGCCGCGCTCGGTGAACAGCGGGCGTGCGTTGTGATACAGCAGTTCTAGCAGGCGAGCCTCGGAGTACGGCTCGCCGACTGCCGCTTGGTTGAAGGTCCGCTGCAACTCCAGCGGATCCACATCGCCGGTGTTGCGAAAGGTAGTGAAGGCGATGTTGCTGGTCTCGCGTTCCGGGCCGACCAGCATTTCGAATCCGCCCCTAGTGGTCGGGACGAGATCGGCCACGATTTCGGCTTCACCGCCCTGCTCTTGCCACCAAGCCTGCAGGGCGTTGACCATCATCCGGACCATCGGCCCGCCGGCAGGCACCAGACCGGCGTACAGCGGCAATTTCCCGCGGAGTAGTTGGGCGAGGTCTCCGCTGGGCACATCGAAGCCTTCAAAGCGGACCGGATACAGTTCCGGGAGTTCTTGCACCGTTACGGTCAGGCGGTAGCCCCCGCCGAGCGGTTCGAAGCGATAGCTCAGCGACTCGAACAGTCCGGTGTCGTTAAGCCTGCGCAGCGCCCGGTCAAAGTCGGGCTTGCGCGCCGGCTGCCCGATCTCCAAGCCGCAGACTGCGATCAAGTCGTCATTGGTGAAGTTGGCGTTGCCCTCGAATTCGATCGCCCGCAGGGGAAACGCGGTCTGGGCGGGAAGCACCCCAGCCACCAAGACCGCCAGCATGGCCAGCCCGCACAGGCGAGCCTGGCAAGAACCGAAACAGAGCCTGTCCATTGCTTAATCAGACAGGGCCAGGCCGCATCGCGTTACGAGTACATGCCGTCGATTTGGTCGGCGTATTTCTCGTACACCTCGCGCCGCCGCACCTTCATGGTCGGCGTGAGTTCCCCGCCTGCGATGGAGAAATCGTTGGGAATCAACGCGATCTTCTTGATCTGCTCGTAGCCGGCCATATCGCTGCACAACGCTGCAACCTCAGACATCACGTGGTCCTGTACGTCAGCGTTCGCGCAGAGTTCCGTGTTGTCGGCAGCCTTGATGCCATTGGCCGCCGCCCAAGCCCGCAAAGCCTCGAAGGCGGGCACCACCAAGGCGCTCGGAAAGTTGCGCTGTTCGGCCACGACCACCACGAGTTCGATCAGCGGGCTGCTTTTCAGGCGGCCCTCGATGGGCGATGGCGCGATGTATTTGCCGCCAGAGGTCTTGAACAGGTCTTTCTTGCGATCGGTGATGGACAGGTACCCATCCGCGTCCAAATGGCCGATGTCTCCCGTATGGAACCAGTCCCCATCCATCACATCCGCAGTCTGCTCCTCCATCTTGAAGTAGCCCTGCATGATGTTCGGACCGCGAACCAGGATTTCGCCGTCCTCGGCAATCCGTACCTCGACATTGGGGATGATCGTACCCACCGTGCCGAACCTGAGGTCGTCGAGCGGGTTGATGGAGACCAAGGGAGAGGTCTCGGTCAGGCCGTATGCCTCGCGGATCGGCACCCCCAGCGCATAGAAGAACTCGGCCAAGTGTTTCGCCAACGGGGCGGCCCCGGAAACAAAGAAGCGGACCCTGCCGCCAAGCCGAGCGCGCAGCTTGGAGAGGACGAGCTTGTCGGCCAGGCGGTGCTTGATGCCAAGCATGCCCGGCAGCGGCTTGCCTTGCAAGCGGTACGGCGTCGCGGCCTTGCCCACGCCGACTGCCCAGTTAAACAGGTTGCGTCGAATGGCAGGCGCAGCGGCCATGGCGGCCATCACGCGGTCATAGACCTTCTCGAAGAATCTCGGAACGCCGACCGCCATCGTGGGCTTGACTTCGCCCATGTTGGCGGCCACGGTGTCCATCGACTCCGCATACGCCACCGTGACGCCGCCGGCAAAATAGACATAGTCCGCCAAGCGCTCAGCGATATGGCACAGGGGCAGGAACGACAGAGCCACATCCCCGGCCTGGACGTCGATCATCGAATCACGGATGTTGGTGCAGATGTTGGCGTGCGACAGCATCACGCCTTTCGGCACGCCCGTCGTGCCCGATGTGTAGATGATGCTCGCCAGATCGCCGGGCTGGACCGACTCGACCGCTTCGTCGAATTGTTGCCGGGCAGGCGCGTCAGGACTGGCTTCACCGATGAGGTCGGCAAGGTTGATCACGCCCTCTTGGTTGGTCGCATCAAAGCCGATCACCGTGCTGAGGTTCGGCAAGTGGTCGCGAATCGAGAGGATCTTCTCCAGTTGGCCCGCGGTCGAGCAAAAGATCGCCTTAGACTCGGAGTGCTCGAGCAGGTAGCGCACCTGTTCGGGCAGCAATGTCGGGTAGATCGGGACGCTTACGATGCCAGCCGTCATCATGGCGAAGTCGGCCACGGCCCATTCCCAGCGGTTCTCCGAAATCAGGGCGCATTTGTCGCCCCCCTGCAGGCCGGCTTCGCCAAGAGCCCGCTGCAATTGGATGGTGCGCCGTTCCAACTCGGCCGAGGAAATCGGGGCGTAAGCCCCGGAATCCTTGGTGAGCATCGCGTCCGGCTTGCCGTACGCGACAATGTCTTGAAATAGCTTTGCAATGGTTTCAGCCATGCCGTTGGTCCCCGTGGGCATGATGTTAGCACGCTCACACAGGTCGATCTCCCAGCGACGCGGGAGGTATGATTGAACCGCTGCGACGACGCCGGCAATCTTGATGGACGACCGTGTTCCAATCGCGGCAAGTGAGGAAGACTCCGACTGCCAGTCCATCCCGGCGGACGATGCCGCACGGGCCGCTCAAGTGCTGGGAGAGTTGCTCAGCCATTGCCGCAACGCCTGCGATAGCGACCTTGCGGAAGAGCAGCCGATCGGCACCTTCCGGGTCGAAGAGACCTGACTGCTAATGGCCGCGAGGAGCGGGTGAGAACTGACCGCCTATTGGGCGCCGACCTCGATTGCAAGCGCAACTTCAGAAGGCCCGGCCCGTTCGGCGCGCAGCGGCACGATCTGCGTCGAGTTATGGCAATAGCATGTGCCGCTTCGTCGTGCGCTGCAATAGTAGACTATCGCCTCGATTTGGAGCATTTCGTCCTGGCAGATTTCGAGCGAAATCTCCGCGATTCCATCCTGAAAGACTGCGGGAAAGACGCGCTCTGCCGCGCGAACGGTGACACCTGACGAAGCCTCTGAGGCGAACGCGTGGCTATCCGGCAATTGAACGTGCATCCGGATGGCTACAGTTCCAGGCCTGACGGTACGCTCGGCGAGCGTCCGCGGCGCCGTTGGCGGAGGCACGAGCTGGGCGGCCTCGCGCAATGGCCACGACGAAACCGCTCCGGTCTCGACATCGACCGTGCGTATGGCGTGATTGTTCGTGTCGGCGACGTACAACTTGCCCGCCGCGTAGCTCAGGCCGGCCGGCTGGTTGAATCGAGCCTCTGCGGCGACCCCATCGCGGCAGCCCGCCGCTCCGCTGCCGGCCAAGGTCTTCGCATGGAGCATCGGGAGAGCTATGGACTTGATCTTGTTGTTGTAGGTATCGGCGACAAATAGCTTGCCGCCTGCATGCGCGACTCCAAGCGGGTGCTGCAAGCGGACATCTTGTCCCACGCCATCGACATCCCCGAAGTCGAACAATCCCTTGCCCACAACCGTGCGCACGTGCCCGCCTCGGGGGTCTAGTGAGACGGCACGGATCGAGCTGATCTCGCTATCGGCGACGAACAGATTCTCGCCGTCAGAGGTCAGGCCGCTGGGCTGTGCTAGTGCCGCTGCCATCAAGGGGCCGTCAACGTGATCCTCGCGACCGCTCCCCGCATGGCCGGCCATATACCCGCCCTCCAAATCAATGCCAAAGATCTGGTGGTTACCAGCCATAGCAACGAATAGCACGCCGTGCGAGAAGTGCAGGTCCCAAGGCGAGTTCAGCCGCCGGCCTTCCAATGGACCTGGTTGGCTGTTCCAGTCGGTATCCTGCCGGCCATCCCCAGCGAGAGTGGACGCGGCTTGCGTGTCCAGGTCGACCACGCGAATGGCGTGGTTGCCGGTATCGGCCACGTACAGCTTTTCGGCTACCAGGGCCATCCCTTGTGGCTGGCAAAAGCGCGCAGCGTCGGCTGTACCGTCCGCGAATCCGGGCCCGCAGCCGCCGATGACCGCCAACACAGCGCCATCGTTCAACGACGCAATCACGATCCGATGGTGGTTCGAGTCGGCGATGAACAACCTGCCGCTCTCCGCATCTGCGAGAACCTTGCCGGGAAACGCCAGCAGCGAATCCGGCGCGCGGCTGGCCTCGGAAGCGGCCTCGAGCGGGCCCCGGCGCAACTCCCCGCCGGCATCATAGTGCTGGAGCAATTGCGAGATGACCTTGTCGAAAAGGTCGAACACCTGCTCGCCGGAATGAGTCCCGAAGACCTTGCCCAGTGGATCGATCAGTATGAAGCTGGGCCAAGCCCGAATTGCGTATTCCTGCCAAACACGCATTTCGGCGTCGTTCACTACTGGATGCTCGATGCCGTAGCGCAGGATCGCCTCGCGAATCCTGTCCGTGTGTTTCTCGGCATTGAACTTGGCCGAGTGCACGCCGATGACCACGAGTTCCTCGGGGTACTTTCGCTCAAGCCGTTTGAGGTCCTCAAGCGCGTGCATGCAATTGATGCAGCAATAGGCCCAGAAGTCCAGCAGCACGATCTTGCCGTGCAGTTCCTTGATGGACAAGGGCGTGTCGGTGTTGAGCCAGTCCAAGCCCGGCGGGAAGTCCGGAGCATTCACGGTGCCCGGCTGGATCACGTTAGAGCCTTGGGAGGCAGTGTCTGCCATGAATCCATCATGGCAGAGCGCCTTGGCAGAGGAGAGCACGGCCGTGCGTGGCCAGGTGCGCTCGGCACGGCGCAAGCGGCAGCCTTGCAACGCACGTGCCAAAATGGGCGGCTAGCCGGCAGTCAACGCCGCACTCTGTCCAGCGGCATCCCGCGCTGGGGGTCGGCTCGGACAAGTTCGGTCGGCCGCGGCAACAAACGCTTTGCTTATGACCGATTCGACCAAGCGGATCTGCCTCTGGTCCGGCCCGCGCAACGTGTCCACTGCGCTGATGTACTCGTTTTCCCAACGAAGCGACACCACGGTTGTCGACGAGCCGTTGTACGCCCACTTCCTGCGGATCAGTGGTGCGCAGCACCCGCTGCGCGAGGCTTGCATGGCCGCCCAGGACGCCGATGGCGATCGCGTTGCCCGAGAGTCGATCCTTGGGCCTTGGAACAGCCCCGTCGTGTTCTTCAAGCAGATGGCTCACCACCTCGTCGATCTGGACCTGGAGTTCATGCGGCGTACGCACAACGTGTTCCTGACGCGCGATCCCGTGGAGGTCCTGCCCTCGCTGTTGCTTCGCATCGGCCAGCCGCAAATGCGCGATACCGGCTTCGCGCGACAGTGCGAACTCATCGAAATGCTAGAGGATTGGGGCCAAGCTCCCGCGGTGCTCGACTCGCGCGACCTCCTGTCGGATCCGCCGGGCGCGCTGGCGGCACTCTGCAAGCACCTCGAAATACCGTATGAAGAGGAAATGCTGCGCTGGCCGGAAGGTCCGAAGGAATTTGATGGGGTGTGGGCGCCGGAATGGTATAAGAACGTGCATCAAAGCACCGGGTTTCGGCCCTATCTGCCAAAACCGGGACCGTTTCCAGACGATCTCAGTCCCTTGTTGGAAGAGTGCGTTCCGTACTACGCAAAGTTGCAAGAGCGAGCCCTGCGCGCCTGATCTTCCGTGCCTTCCCTCAGTGTCGTGATCCCGGCCTTCAACGAGGCGCGTCGCCTGCCGACTACGCTGCAAAACGTATCGCGCTACCTGCCGGAATCGCCATTCGACGAGGCCGAAATTATCGTCGTCGACGATGGTTCCCTTGACGGGACGTCGGAAACCGTGCAGTCCGAGCGAGCGGCTTTGGTTACCTTGGGCGTTGGCGTGCGCGTGGTACGCAACGAGACCAATCGAGGCAAGGGCTACAGTGTCCGTCGGGGCATGTGCGAAGCCCGCCACGAATGGGTGCTGTTCTCCGATGCCGACGAGTCTGCGCCAATCGCCGAAGTGGAGAAGCTCGTCCATACGGCGGATACCGGCGGCCACTGCGTGGTCATCGGCTCGCGCGCACTGGACCGCTCGCTGATCGGAAGACACCAACCCAAGTACCGCGAGCACATGGGCCGCCTGTTCAACATCAACGTGAGGCTAGTCACGGGGTTGCGCGTTGCCGACACGCAGTGCGGCTTCAAACTATTCCGCCGAGAGACAGCCCAGCGGATCGCGGCCAAACAGCGGATCGAACGCTTCGGGTTCGACGTGGAGCAACTTTACATTGCGCGCAAGCTCGGCTACTCGATCGCGGAAGTGCCCGTGCGCTGGAACAACCAGCCCGACTCCTCGGTTGGGCTGGCCGACGGGCTGGCAGCCTTCGTCGACGTCTGGAGGGTCAAATGGAACGACCTGACGGGAGCCTATTCCTGACGCGCCATCTCAGCACAATCTGCCGCTGGAGTCGATCCGCTCGGCGTTCAGGTAGGGCCGCAACGGCGCGGGTATGACCACGCTGCCATCGGCCTGCTGGCAGTTCTCTAGAATCGCCAGCCAAGTGCGCCCAATTGCCAGGCCGCTACCGTTGATGGTGTGCACGAATTCCGGCTTGCCGCGACCGCCCTCGGAGCGCCTGCAGCGGATTCTTGCGCGACGGGCTTGGAACGCTTCGAAATTGCTGCACGAGGAGATTTCCTTGTACTCGCCGAGCCCGGGCAGCCAGACTTCCAGATCGTAGGTCTTGGCGGCGCTAAAGCCCATGTCGCCGCTCGACAGCAGGACTTTGCGATACGGCAATTCCAAGCGCTGCAAGATGTCTTCCGCATCCGAGGTGAGGCGCTCGAGTTCGTCGTAGCTGGTTTCCGCGCTCGCAATCTTGACCAGTTCGACCTTCTGGAACTGGTGCTGGCGGATCACGCCACGCACGTCCCGGCCGTAGGAGCCCGCCTCGCTGCGAAAACATGGCGTGAAGGCCGTCAGCGATACCGGCAAGTCGTCATGGTCGAGCGTCTCGCCCGCATACAAGTTGGTCAGCGGGACTTCAGCCGTGGGCACCAACCAGTAGTCCGTGCCTTCAAGCTTGAACAGGTCATGCGCGAACTTCGGCAGTTGGCCCGTGCCGAATAGGCTGCGGGAATTCGCAATGAAGGGCGGCAACACTTCGCTGTAGCCATGCTCGGCAGTGTGCACATCGAGCATGAAGTTCATCAGCGCGCGCTCCAGCTTGGCACCCGCGTCAAAATAGACCGCGAAACGCGAGCCGGCCAGCTTGGCCGCCCGCTCAAAGTCGACGATCCCCAGTTGCACCCCGAGATCCCAGTGCGGCTTGGGCTGGAAGGCGAAGTCGCCGAGTTCGCCCCAGCGACTGATCTCGCGGTTCGCGGACTCGTCCGCCCCAGGCGGCACGCTTTCGTGAGGAACATTCGGAATCCGGCTCAAGACCGAGCTCAGAGCCTCGTCCAATGCGTGAACAGAAGCCTCCCGCTCGCCGATCTGCGCGTGCACGCGGCGGGACTCGGCAACAATTGCGGTGGCATCTTCGCCGGCGCGCTTGGCCTTGGCCACGCGGGCGCTGAGTTCGTTCCGCTGTTCCTGCAAGGCTTGGATCTCGGTGACCGCCGCGCGCCGTTGGGCATCGGTTGCAGCGAACTCGTCGAAGATCTCCACGTCGACTCGATCTGCCAGGCGAGCCTTGGCTTCGTCGAGGTCTTGGCGCAGGTAGGCGCGATCAAGCATGAGATAGATAGCCAGTACCCGTCCGCGGGACGCAACGGCCAGAATGAACCCAGAGCCAGTGCGGCGATGATCGCGCGCCGCCCAGAGTCCTAGTATGGCACGCCTGCGAGCCAGGCTTTCCTTGCTCAGAGCCGATTGTCGGATCGAAGCCCGTTGCACTGGGGACTCCTAAAGTCTGCAACGGTCACCCGGGCGAGCCGAGCCCGGAGCCGACCGCGCGATCGCGCGGAAGGTAGCTGGACGCCGTGCGCCCGCAGGCAGCGTCCCTGAAACCGATCACGATTGCATCCACCGGACGGATGCCCGGCGACTCGGCACTTTCACGATTCAGCGGAACCCTTGCTTGATACGATGAGCCTGTGCAGACTAGGTTCCGCTCATGGCTTCGCGGTTTCGCGCTTGCCATTGTCACCGTCGCCTTCGCTGGCGTACTCACACAATTGCCGATCGCAGCGCCAGCAGCCGAATGGGCTGGCGCGGGCATTCTCGACACAGCGATCAACGAGGCCATTCAGGACGGGCTCACGCCCGGGGCGGTGGCGTGGGTGGAGTCTCGCGGACAGCAGCTGCACCGTGCCAGCTACGGGGCTAAGAGCATCGAGCCGCGGCGGGAGTCGATGGAACTCGACACGATCTTCGATTGCGCGTCCCTGACCAAAGTGATGGTCACGGCCCCGGCAATCATGATGCTGGTCGAAGAGGGTAGAGTCCGCCTCAGCGACAAGATCCAGGTATACCTGCCGGATTTTCAAGACCGCACACGCATCACGGTACTGCAGCTACTGACGCACTTTTCGGGGCTGCGGCCCACGCTCGCGCTTGACTCTGCTTGGCAAGGCTATCAAGCCGGCGTCAATCTCGCCCTACAGGAGCGGCCGACGATCGCGCCCGGCTCGAAATTCGTCTACAGCGACGTCAACTACATCTTGCTAGCGGAGATCGTCCGCAGGACGAGCGGAAAACCCTTGGACGTGTTTGCAAACGAGCGAATTTTCGAGCCGCTCGGGATGACCGACACGGCCTTCCGGCCACCGGCCGAAGTGCGCTCGCGCATCGCCCCGACCGAGCGGCTGGCCGATGGCAGCTTCCTGCGCGGCAGAGTCCACGACCCCACAACACGCAGGATGGCGGGGGTATCGGGGCAGGCTGGCGTATTCTCAACTGCCGAGGATGTCGCCACCTTTGCACGCATGATGTTGAACGGCGGGGAACTCAACGGGACGCGGATCTTGAGCCCGTTGAGCGTGCTACGCATGCGCACGCCTCAGAGTCCCGCCGGCAAGGCGGCCCGCGGCATAGGCTGGGATATCGACACTCCCTACTCCTCGCCGCGCGGCGACCTCTTCAGCACCGCTTCATTCGGCCACACCGGCTATACCGGTCCGTCGCTCTGGATCGACCCGGTTAGCCATTCGTTTGTCGTGCTGATGACAAATCGTGTCCATCCAACCGTCAACACATCCGTGGTCCGGCTGCGCAGCTTGGTCGCGACGATCGTCGCGGCGAACCTGAGCCCGAGCGGCGTTGAAATACCGGCACCCGGCGATCAGACTCGCGACAGAGCGATCTTCGCGCCGGTCAAGACGGGCCTTGATGTACTCGCATCCGAGGGCTTTGCGCGGTTGCGCGGTAAGAAGATCGGGCTGCTGACGAACCACACGGGAATCGACCGCTCGCGCCGCCGCAATATCGACTTGCTGGCTGCCGCGGATGATGTGAGCCTCGAGTTGATCTTGACGCCCGAGCACGGCCTGGGCGGCGATCTGGATCAGCCGAATATTGCCGACGGCGTCGACCAGCGCACGGGAACCGCCGTCCACAGCCTGTATCGCAGCGACCGCAAGCGGCCGGAAGTGGAACAGTTGCGCAACCTCGACGCCCTGTTGTTCGACGTGCAAGACATCGGTGCGCGCTTCTACACCTACATCACAACCATGGGCTACGCCCTTGAGGCCGCAGCCGAAGCGGGCATCGAGTTCTACGTGCTTGACCGCCCCAACCCGATCAATGGAGTGAGTGTCGAGGGACCGCTAAGGGATGCCGACCTAGAATCCTTCGTGGCCTATCACAACATTCCGGTACGCCACGGAATGACTGTAGGCGAGCTGGCCATGATGTTCAACGCCGAGCGCGATATCGGGGCAAAGCTCGAGGTTGTCCGCATGCAGGGCTGGGAGCGCAGCCTTTGGTTTGACGAAACCGGCCTGCCATGGGTCAACCCGTCGCCGAACATCCGGACACTCGAGCAGGCAATCTTGTACCCGGGCATCGCTCTGCTGGAGTACATGCCGGAGTATTCGGTGGGCCGCGGAACGGACAATCCGTTCCTGTTCGTCGGTGCCGACTGGATTGACGGCGTGGCCCTTGCGGATGCCGTCCGCAAAGCCTCTTTGCCGGGGGTCAGAGTCTACGCTCGTCGCCAGAAGCCCAATTCTTCCGTCTTTAGCGGCACCTTAATTGATGGCGTGCAGTTTTCGATCACGGATCGAGACGCCCTGCAGGCGACGCGCTTGGGACTGGTGGTCGCCAGTGCGCTTGTAACGACTCACGCTAAGAATGTAGATCTGGAACCAGCCAAGAAATTGGTCGGCAATTCCGAGGCCATTGAAGCCCTCAATAGCGGCCAAGATGCCGCTACCATATGGAGGCGTATTGACCAATCAATGGCCGATTTTCGAACGAGGCGACGAGCGTTCTTGATCTACTAGCACGGCCCGCCGACAAGCTGCCCGTGTGGAAAACCGAGGGTCCGCATCCTTGTGGTTCGGACGCCCTAACCAGCGTTCCTAGACGCCATGACTTCCTCGATCCAAGCGGGTCGGCGGCCGCGACGCTTGCCACGGCTACGCTCAAGGTTTGCGAGGGCGACGACCGCGTCTTCGACCAACGTACGATTGCTCTCCAAGTAATCGAGAACCTTCTTGGTCTCGCGACTTGCGGGTAGGCCGCCGAGAGCCGCGATAGCAGTGCTGTTTTGGTCCAGCTCGGTCTTCAACTCGTTGAGGATTTCGTTAATTTCCATTGTGGGATTGTTGCTCCTTCAAGGTAAGCCCCATCCATGCCCCCAGATCGACTGGCTTCTTGGAATGGGCAGCTGTGCTTCAAAGCTTGGGCCAAAAGAACCCTCCGATATGCACTAGACATAGGAATAGCAAGGAACCCGATAGATCGTCAAGCACTATTTCGTAGCTTCTACGCATTAGCGGGAAACTGCGAGGGTTTCTGGCGGCCAAGGTCCATGCAACCTGGACCGATATTTGGCGCGGGCGCTAGCAGCACGCTGCGCGAATCAGCGCAAATCTGATAGACAGTACCAGCCCGCGTGGCAAGGGGGCAACTCGTGGCCGAAACAGGAGCGGCTGCTCCGGGCCTGCCTGCGTAGTGCACGGAACGCAGCGTCATCGCGACCCATCGCGCCCTCTTCGGATACAGCGCGCCGCGTCACCTGCTCGAAAGCACTTGCACCTCGACGCCCGGGGCGGCTATACTCACTCGAAGATGAGCATAGGCTTGTTTTCCGCTTGACCGGGGGCCATTGCGCGACCGGCGGAACTGTGCCATCATTTTCGCTATGCCGTCAGACGATGGCTTCGGAGTTCAGGAAATGATCTTGAAAAAAGCCGCGCAATTCGCGCTCACAACTTGCCTGCTTCTGATGGTGGCTGCACTCGCCATCCCGAATCCGCAGGAGAAGAACTACAAGGATCGGGCTGAGTACGACGTGATCACCAAGGTCTACGCGGAGGCTGACCCGGCCAAGAAGCTCGCGCTGCTTGACGAGTGGACCGAGAAGTACCCCGAGACGGACTACCACGTGGAGCGCGCACGCTTCTACCTCGACAGCTACCAGAAGACGAGCCAGACGGCGCAAGCCGTGGAAGCCGCGAAGACGCTTCTCACCAAGGTGCCGGATGACTTCACCGCCCACTACGTCATCACGCTTTCGAGCCCGTACCTAGGCAAGGCCGACGAGCAGACGGTGAACGATGGCGTCGATGCTGCTAATGCAGTGCTGAAGCTGGTCGACCAGCAGTTTGCTAACAAGCCTGACACGGTTGCACAAGCAGCATGGGACGGCGCCAAGCAACAAGCTGTGGCATCGTCGCATCTGACCATCGGCTGGGGGCGCATGCAGCAAAAGGACAACACGGCTGCCGAGAAAGCGTTCCGCGAAGTGCTCTCCATCGACCCCTCTCGCGGCCAGGTTTCCTACTGGCTCGGCCAAGTCGTGCTGGCCCAGCAGGATGCGGCCAAGTACGATCAGGCCTTCATCTCGTTTGCCCGTGCCGCGCTCTACGACGGCCCGAACTCGATGCCTGCCGAAGGCCGAACGCAAGTCTTGGAGTACGTGCAGAACCTGCTCAAGAGCAACTACGGCGACGAGGCCTATGCGCTCTACTGGCCCAAGATCGAGGAAATGGCCAAGGCAGGGGCATTGCCGACTGCCCGCATCGAACTGAAGTCTTCCGAGGAGTTGCAATTCGAGGCCGACCAAAAGTCGCGCCAGGAAAACCCGATGCTGTGGACCTTCAAGGATCTCAAGGCGAGCCTGCTCGGATCCACGGGGGATAGCATTTGGGCCGACCTCAACGGCAAGCTGACGCCGAAGATGCGCCTCTTCGTCGTCTCGGCGAGTCCACCCGAAAGGCCGGCAACGATCAACCTCACCAGCGAGCAAGGAGGCAGCACCGAGGTCGTACTAAACCTTGAGAACCGCCGCCGCACGGGCTTGCGGACCGGCTCCATGCTGACGATCGACGGCGTTGCGTCTGGCTTGTCGAAGAGCCCGTTCCGCCTCACGCTGACCGACGGGCACACGTTCTAGGCTGCGCCTTGAGCTTAGCGGCGGAATCCGACGCACGGGTTTCCGCTGCCGTGACCGCGAGTTGCGCGGACCCTCGATGCAGGGGTCTGCGCGGGCGGGAAGTTCCATTGGCCCCGCCTTAACCGACCTGTACAGTGAAGCTAGGTTCGATGAGGGTCGCGCTCGCCCAACTCAACTTCACCGTCGGGGACCTACAGGCAAATACCGACCGGATCCTGCGGTGCGCCCAACAGGCGAGCGAGCAAGGCGCGGACATCACGGTCTTCCCGGAACTGTCCATCTGCGGCTACCCCCCGCTCGACCTCGTCACGGCGGCAGGCTTCCGGGAGGCGAACGAGACCCAACTGCAGCGGCTCGCAAAGGAATCGGCCAGCCTCCACACGGGCCTAGTCGTGGGCTACTGTGGCGAAGCCAACGAGTCGGGCAAAGCGGCAAACTGCCTTGCCTGTCTCCATCGCGGCAGCATCGTCTCTAGCCAGCGCAAGCTCCTACTGCCGACGTACGATGTCTTTGACGAGGCGCGCTACTTCCAGCCCGGCGACCGGCCCGCAGTATGGGAATTCAAGGGGCAGCGAATCGGCCTGACGATCTGCGAGGACGCTTGGAACGACAAGCAATTCTGGGAGCGCTCGCGGTATTCGAGGGATCCAGTGGAGGAATTGGCCGGGCGCGGCATCGACCTGCTCGTCAATATTTCGGCGTCGCCGTACCACGTGGGACGGCGCAGATTCCGGCTGTCCATGTTCAAGGCTCTGGCGGCACGGCACAAAGTACCCGCAGCCCTCGTAAACCAAGTCGGCGGCAACGACCAACTGATCTTTGACGGGTCGAGCTTCATCGTTGACGGGTCCGGGACTCTGCAAGCGCGGGCACGGTCATTCGCCGAAGACCTAGTGTGCTGGGAGCCGGGCTCTGCCAGCGAGGCGCCGGACGACGCGTGGACGGATGGGAGCAACGCAGACGATACCGAAGCCGTATACGACGCGCTGGTGCTGGGGACTCGCGACTACGTGAGGAAGTGCGGGTTCAACACGGCGATCATTGGCATGAGCGGTGGGATTGACTCGGCCCTCACGACCGTGATCGCAACCGAGGCACTTGGCGCATCCAACGTGACCGGAGTGGCAATGCCCGGGCCGCATTCCTCCGAGGGCAGCTTGCTCGACGCTCGTCGGACGGCCGAGGCGATGGGAATTCGATTCCTGACCATCGGCATCAATCCGGCCTACCAAGCGTTCGAGGAGCAATTGGCACCCGCCTTCGAAGGCTTGGCCCCGAATATCGCCGAAGAAAACCTACAGGCCCGCCTCCGGGGAACGACGCTCATGGCCCTGTCCAACAAATTCGACGGCTTGGTTCTCACCACCGGCAACAAGAGCGAGCTGGCAGTTGGCTACTGCACGATCTACGGCGATATGTGCGGCGGCTTGGCGGTGATCAGCGACGTTCCTAAAACGCTAGCGTACAAGTTGGCGAGAGTGGCCAATCAGAGGCACCCGGGGGGCATCCCTCAATCGGTGCTGGACAAGCCGCCATCGGCTGAACTCAGGCCCGACCAAAAGGACTCCGATTCCCTGCCACCCTACGAGGTGCTGGATCCAATCCTGCAGCTGTACGTCGAAGAGTGCCTGACAGCGCCGGAAATCGCCGAGCGCTTGGGACACTCGCTCGAAATGGTGCGGGAAGTCGCCCGCATGGTGGACCGCAATGAATACAAGCGCCAGCAAGCCGCTCCGGGCCTCCGGGTGACATCGAAGGCGTTCGGGATGGGCCGTCGATTCCCGATCGCACAGCGATACGTCCGCTAGGCTAAGAGCAGCGGCCCGCGTGAGCCGCGGGAAGGGAGATCCATGCCGTTGCCCATGAAGAGACTGCCTCGGGCAGCCTTGTACGTTCTCGTAACCGTTTTCAGCGCGGCGCTGGCGATCGGGCTGTACTTCTACTGGTCGGGGGCCTCGATCGGCCTCTCCGGTTCCGGCCGGGGCCTGGTGATCGAGCTCGTCGATTCCGAATCACGGCTGCAGGGTCTGGAAGCGGACCGGATTCGAGACGCCGGTTCCCTGGCTCAGGCGTACCAAGACGACTTCCAGACCGCGACCCCGGCTATGGCAAAGCCGGCCGCGGGAAGCACCCCCGCGGTTCACGCAGCCGGGAACTACTGGACCGAATACCGGGGCCCTGGTCGGGCCGGGATCTATGACCAAGCGCCCGTCAGAACCGACTGGCCGACCGATGGCCCGCCAGAGCTTTGGCGCCAGCAGATCGGCGGCGGCTACGCCTCGATGGTCGTGGCCGACGGTCTGTTGTTCACGATCGAGCAGCGCCGTGACCGGGAAGTCGTAGCCGCTTACAGGACGGAAGACGGCCGCCAGGCTTGGGAGCATTCGTGGAAGTCTCGGTTCCGCGAATCGATGGGGGGCGACGGTCCGCGTGCCACTCCAACTTGGTCAGATGGGAACATCTATGCCCAAGGCGCGAACGGCGACTTGGTGTGCCTAGCGGCCCACAACGGAAAGGTGCTCTGGCAGCGCAACATCCTCAAGGACGCCAGCGCCTCGAACCTAACTTGGGGCATGTCGGCGGCCCCCTTGGTGGTTGACGACATGGTTATCGCCCTGCCCGGCGGCAAGGGCGGAAAGTCGATCTTCGCCTACGACAAGCGCAGCGGCGACATCATCTGGTCGAACCTCGACGACAAGGCCGGATACGTCTCGCCACAAGCAGCGACGCTGGCCGGGCGGCGGCAGTTGCTGGTCGTGAGCGGAACGCGCGTGCTCGGCGCGTCATTGGAGGATGGCTCGGAAATCTGGAGCCACCCTTGGAAGACAAGCTACGACGCCAACTGCGCCCAACCCCTCGTAGTGGACGGAAACCACGTGTTCGTATCGTCCGGCTACGGCCATGGGGCGGCGCTACTTCAGATCTCGCAGGCCGAGGGCCGCTTCTCCGTCGAAGAGGTCTGGTCGAACCTCAACATGAAGAACAAGTTCAACCCGTCCGTGCTGGTTGACGAGGTCGTCTACGGTCTGGACGAGGGGATACTAGCGGCGGTCGACGTGCGCACTGGCGAGCGCCTTTGGAAAAAGGGCCGCTACCGCTACGGCCAACTCTTGTATGCATCCGGGCACTTGATCGTCATCAGCGAGGACGGAGAACTGGCGTTGGTCGAGGCGACGCCAGTCGAATACCGGGAATTGGCTCGATTTGATTCGATCCCGGGCAAGACTTGGAACGTGCCCGCAATGGCCGACGGCCTACTGTTCGTGCGGAACCAAACGGAACTGGTGGCTTACGACCTGCGCTAGCTGGCACAGCCCGGCAGACGGAACTCTAGTGAGCGCAATCGAGCCCATCCCGGTCGCCGTCATCGGCGCGGGCAACTTCGGGCGCCAGCATGCCCGTGTCTACTCCGACCTGCCCGAGGCGAGGCTCGTCGCGGTGGTCGATCAAGATGCAGAGCGCGCCCGCCAAGTCGCCGGCGAGTACGGCGGCGCCGCGCTGCCCGATCTAGGCACCCTCCCCGCCGAAGTGCGAGCGGCAAGCCTCGCGGTGCCGACTCAACATCATCTCAGCGTCGGGCTGTCCCTTCTGGCGGCGGGCGTGGACTTGCTAGTCGAGAAGCCGATTGCCCCCGATATCGAATCGGCAACACGCTTGGTGACGGCCGCCCAGAAGGCCAAGCGCATCTTGCAGGTCGGACACCTGGAGCGATTCAACCCGGCCGTCGAGCAAGCGGCGCATGCAGCCACCCTGCCGCTCTTCTTCGAGATCCACCGCATGAGCCCATTCAGCCCGCGAAGCCTCGATATCGACGTCGTGCTCGACCTCATGATTCACGACCTCGATATCGTGCTCAAGTTGGTCGACTCGGCTGTCTGCGAAGTGGCCGCCAGCGGTCTGTCGGTGGTTTCCGAGAGTACCGACATCGCCAATGCCCGCATTCAGTTCGAGAACGGCTGCGTGGCAAACCTGACGGCGAGCAGGGTGTCCACCGAGAGAATTCGCAAGCTGCGCTTCTTCCAACCGCGCGAGTATATTTCGCTGGACTACATCAAGCGGCAGGGAGTTCGCATCGGGCTTGGCAGTTCGCCAGGGCTGCACATCCTGCCGCTGGCCGCAGACGATGGCGAACCCCTGCGACGGCAACTCGAGTCCTTCTTGCACTGTGCCAGGAATCGCGAACAGCCGCGCGTGACCGGTCAAGACGCCCTTGAAGCATTGCGGCTCGCACTTAGAATAAGAGAGGCGATCAAAGCGCATTCGCACTTGGTTTCGAAGACGTTGTCCGCCCTGAGTTAATTGCCGAGCCCGGACAGAGTTCCACTTCATCTCTTGCTCGAGGACTACTCCGAGAGCTTGTCCGCCCGCGCCTCCGATGCGCGCAACGTGGTCCTGCCCCCAAGCGACCAGCCTCTGTGGCTGCAGGTTGCCGAGTTCGAACGGCGGCTGGCCTGGCAATGCGAGCACGGCGCGGCAAATCCGCATCAGCTGCGGTCGGGCGGCCCGGCCCCGGAGTTCTTGGCGGAGCGCTTCGATGCCCGGCTCCGTTACGAAGATGCCAGCGGCACCGGCATATGGCCACCCGATCTCGAAACCCAGCTGGGGCTCCAAGTCAAGTGGGAACCCACGGGCGTCCAGTCACGCCCAACACTGACAAAAGCAGTCTCGGCAGCGCTGCACGCAGTCGGCTTCGCGTTGTTGCTGATGCCAGGGACGGGGCAGCTGGATCTCAGCGAACCGGCTGACTGGAACACCGTCCAGATCACGCTGATGGCTCCGTCGCTGGACGACCTGCCGCCTCTGAACAACCAGGTCGACATAGCAGGGGAAGGCCGTGACGGGTTCCGCGGCCTGCCGACGCCCGCACCAGACCCGGGCACCGGACCGGAGCCGACACCGGAATCCCCTCCGGAACCAGAACCAGAGCAGGTCGCCGAAGTGCCCCAGCCGGTCGAGGTCGACGACCCTGAACCCGAACCCGAACTTCCGGCGCTGGACGAGCAAGAGGAATCGCCGGAGATCGAGCCGCCACCGGCGCAGAGTCCGGACCCGGGAGAGTTTCGCAAGGGCGCGGAGCTAGCGCAGGCACGCGATCCAAGGCTGCTGCCCATGCCCGCGGCGCCATCGCGCAAGCGGGCGGTGCTGAAGCTAGAAAATCCCCCGGCGCGCATGCCGAGCCGCACTGGCAGCGCCCAGCTGGGAACGCTGGAGCTAACTCCCCGCCCCAATCAGATCATCTCCGGCGCCATCGAACAGATGAAGCGCAGCGGGCCGCCGAAACAAGCGGTGGGCGACGGCATCGGCGGCTCGAATTCCAAGGTCATGCTGCCCAACAGCCCGTCCGAGTCGGGCAGTGTAGTAGAACTGCTCAGCGACCCGCGGGGCGTAGACTTCAGGCCCTATCTGACGCAAGTGCTGGCGGCAGTGCGACGCAACTGGTTCGCCGTGATCCCCGAGAGCGCGCGACTGGGCATGAGTCGCGGGCGCACGCTGATCCAGTTCTCGGTGACCCGCAACGGCAGCGTCCCGAAGCTGGTGATCGCCAAGAGTTCCGGGGCGCCGCCGTTGGATCGGGCGGCCGTGGCCGGCGTGAGCGCATCGAACCCATTCCCGCCGCTGCCGCAGGAATACCTCGGCGGGGACATCCGCTTGCAATTCACGTTCTTGTACAATATTCGAAATCCTTGAAACGCCCGCACGGATTCTTCGTGCCGAGGGCCCCTTTCCGCTCAGCCCGTCAGCGTAGGACGGCCAGAGGCAACCATGATTACCACCCGCAGGGAATTCCTTGGAGGCGTCGCTACGGCAGGCGCTGCCGCAAGCTCAATCGGATGCGGTGCTTCGCAGGCCGGTCCATGGAACATCGTCTGGATCATCGCCGATGACCTCTCCCCGGACCTGTCCTGCTACGGCAACACGGAAGTCAGCACCCCCAACATCGACCGGCTGGCTGCCGAGGGCGCCCGTTTCACCAATGCCTACGTGACCTGTCCGGTTTGCTCGCCGTCCCGGTCCGCGCTGATCACCGGCATGTACCAGACCAGCATCGGCGCGCACGCGCACCGGAGCCATCGCGGGGATGGCTACACGCTGCCCGAACCGGTGCGTCTGATCACGGACTACTTTCGCGAAGCGGGCTACTATACCGTCAACGACCACGAGAGCGGTCTCGGCGGGCGCAACAAGACCGACTTCAATTTCCAGTACAAGAAACCATTCGATGGCACCAACTGGCGCGACCGCGCCCCAGGGCAGCCGTTCTACGCCCAAGTCAACATCTTTGAACCGCACCGCGGGAGCCCGACCGAGCCATGGGGCTTTGCCTCAGACATCGAAGCCCCAACCGATCCCTCGGCGGTAACGCCGCCAGCATACTATCCGCAGGACGAAGTCGCCAGAAAAGACTGGGCCGGATACTTGGATGCCGTGCGCATGCTCGACGAGAAGGTCGGCCGGGTGCTCGACCGTTTAGAGGAGGACGGCGTCGCGGATCGGACCGTCGTGATCTTCTTCGGAGACCACGGACGTCCGATGCCCCGCGACAAACAATTCCTTTACGATGGCGGAATCCGAGTGCCGCTAGTGATCCGCTGGCCAGGGCAGTTCGAGCCTGGCAGCGTGCGTGACGAGTTAGTGAGCAGCATCGACCTGTCGGCAACCTCGCTGGCGATCGCCGGCATCGAAGTGCCCTCGCATATGGAAGGCCGAGTCTTCTTGGGCGAACACAAAGTGGCTTCGCGGGAATATGTGTTCGCGGCGCGCGATCGCTGCGACGAGACGGTTGATCGTATCCGGGCGGTGCGGGACAAGCGCTACAAGTACATCCGCAACTACTACACCGACCGGCCCTACATGCAGTTGAACCGGTACAAGGAGGTGTCTTATCCCATCTGGCGTCAACTGCTGAGGCTGGAGAAGCAAGGCAAGCTCAGCGCCAACCAGAATCCGTTCCTCGCGCGCAGCCGTCCAGAAGAAGAACTGTACGACACGGAAGCAGATCCAAACGAGTTGCACAATCTTGCCGAGTCGCCGGAACATCAGCAAATCCTTACGCGCATGGCCTCCGCGCTTGACCTGTGGATCCAGCACACTGGCGACAAGGGCGAGCAGCCGGAGGATCCGTCCATCGCGGCGATGTGGGAAGAGCGCATGGCAGAGGTCTACACCGAGGCGTATTCCGTCCTCGAGGCCAGGGAATCCCCTTGGAAGTGAACAACTCTCCACTAGCGGCCCTCGCCGCCGTGATTTGCTTGATCGCACTGATCGGAGGATTCGCCGGGCAGGCGGCCCTACTCGGCATGGCCTCGGTCGCGCTAATCGTGGTGCTGTGCCTGCTGGGACTGCGGGCGCCCGGTCGGCCGTCCAAGCTCACCCTTGCAGCTGTGCTGGCGTTCGGGATCGGTTTCTGCTGCTTGCTGGCACTCCAGTTCCGTCTGCACGATCCGGCCGGCCCACTCAAGACGATCGGTGGGTTCCCGGCTGGAACGGCGATGCTCGTCTACGGCATCGCCCCACTCGGGCTAATGCTGGGACTGCTCTACGGGCTGATTTTCGACCGTGAAATCCTCCCGCTAGACAAGCAGCGCGAGTTCCTCCAGCGATTCTCCAAGCACTAGCTGTCCGCCCGAATCATGCCGACCGCCGATTCGCAACTCATCATCACCTGTGTGATCGTCTATCTGGCGAGTTGCGCCGTCATCGGTGTGTGGGCCATGCGCCGGACCACTTCGTCGGCTGACTTTTTCCTTGCGGGCAAGTCTCTGGGACCGGTCGTCGTGGTGATGGCCACGATTTCCAGCGTGATGAGCGGGTTTGGCTTTGTCGGCGGCCCGGGCTTGGTCTACGAATCCGGCTCAAGCTCGCTGTGGATGGTATTCGTGTCGGCTTTCAGCCTGCCGATCGTCTTCATGCTGACGGGCAAGCGCTTGCGCCTGCTCGTCGAGGTGCGCGAGATCCTTACCCTGCCGGAAGCCGTCGCGGCTCGCTACGGAGGCACTTGGCCAGCGCTGGCGATGAGCGCAGCGATCTTTCTGGGCGTCATCGGGTACCTCGGCACGCAAATCCTTGCGATCGGCACTGTCCTGCAGGCGGTGTTGGGAATTGATCTGCTGGTTGCCTTAGGAATCGGGCTGGGGGTGCTCGCGTTCTATTCCATCGCCGGCGGAATCGTGGCGGGTGTATATACGGATCTTTTCCAAGGCATGCTGATGCTGGGCGCAGCCGTCGCAGTACTGCTGCAATGCCTCAAGATCGGCGGGGGCATGGGAGCCATCAGCGAGACGCTGTGGGCCATGGATGCGGAGTATTTCGGCCCTTGGGGGTCGCGAGGAGACCTGGCCGCCTTGAGTTGGATGTTGCTGTTCGGAATCGGGGCGTCCGGGCAGCCCCACGCAGTCACCAAGCTGATGATGCTCAAGGATATCCGGCAGCTCAAGTGGAGTGCCCTTGCAACCGGCGCGAGTTACTTGGTACTTGCGATGCTCTGGATGGGAATCGGGCTGGCCATGCGCACCTTGGTTGCCAGGGGCGAGCACCCGGAACTGGAAAATCCCGACCTGGCAGCGCCCACGTTCTTGCTCCATTACACACCGGAACTGCTGGCCGGCATCGTCTTTGCGGGCCTGCTGGCCGCGATCATGTCCACGGCCGACTCTTTCCTAAACCTAGGCGCGGCCGCGGTTGTGCGCGACATTCCCATCGCGCTGCGTGGCAGGCCATTGGACCGCGAACTGCTGTGGTCGAGGATCGTCACGGGGGGCTTGCTGGTGCTGTCTACGGTGTTCGCCCTCTACATGGAGAACCTGATCGCCCTGCTCGGCACCTTCGGCTGGGGCACCTTCGCGGCCGCGATTGTCCCCAGCATATGCATCGGCATGAACTGGAAGCGGGCGACAGGACAGGCTTGCGTGGCCTCGATCAGCACCAGCATTGCGCTGAATTTCGTCTTGGAGGTGTCGGCCCGCCACGGCTACGCGCTCCTGCCGCCAGGCTTGGCGGTGGGCGCGGTCGCCCTGCTAGCTTCCACCGCGGTGTTCGTGCTGGTCTCGCTGGCCACCCCGCGGCCACGGCTGAGCAGTGAGATAGACGCGCTGCTCGACGTTTAGGAGGCTCCGGAACAGACCTCTAGAAATGGGAGAATCCCTCCGGAGCGAGCCGCTCCCGCCCGTCGGCGGACTCGAGCCAAGCGCCCGATCCGCTCTCCACCCAGCCTATCGCGGTCGCATCCAATCCACCCAGCCCAGCGCGGTCGGGAGCACACGTAAACAGCAGTTCGTACTCTTCGCCCGAGACCAACGCATCAGCGAGCCCCGAACCCGGGAATAAAGGCACGCGCGACGCTTCGATCACAAGTGCGACGCAGCTCGCGTCGGCCAAACGGTTGGCGTCGATGGCAAGCCCATCGCTGAGGTCCATGGCTGCGGTTGCGGGAAGTTCCCGCAACGACCAGCCCAAGGGCAGCCTTGAACTTGGCGCACAGTGCCGACGCACGGCAGGATGGTCGAACGGTGGGGGCGACTCGCCAAGAAGCAGCTTCAGGCCCTGCGCGGATCCGCCCAGACTGCCCGACACGTAGAGTTGATCACCCGGGCGAGCCCCGCTGCGGAGCAGCGCGGCGCCCCTGTCGACCTGTCCGATGGCCGTCACGGTTGCGACGAATAGATCACCGGCAGCGACGTCCCCGCCCAGCAACGCGAGTTCGGGGAGATCAATCTCCTCGACTGCGGCGCGCATCCCCTGCTGAAACTCCTCGTGCCAAGCGGAGCGCACCGCCCAATCGGGCAGGCAGACGGTCTGTAGGAAGCAGAACGGCCGACCTCCCATCGCGGCGATGTCGCTGAGGGACCGGACAAGCGCCTTGCGGCCAAGGTCGCGCGGCGGATGCTTGTCCCGGATGAAGTGGCGGTCTTGGACCAGTTGGTCCGAAGTGACCAGCCAGTCAACTGTGCCTCCGGGCGCGCGCAGCACGCCGCAGTCGTCTCCGGGGCCGACCTCGATGCCAGACGTGCCCCGGCCAGCCCACAAGGCCTCGATCATCTGGATGATGTGGTCTTCCATGGCCTGCTGCAAGTCGATGCGAAGCGGAAACGCGGATCAACAAGACTTTGGCACCAAACTCGTCACTTGACAGGGCCGTCGAGACTTGTGTATCGTTGATAGTTGCGGTATAGGATTCCGCAGTGTCGCTTGCGCGCGCCGGACGGCTCGGTGCATCAACACTAGGTTCCGCATGCGAGACAACCGATTCCTAGTCATTATTGCCCACCCTAAACTCGGGCGCATCGGTCGATTTGGGATCTCGCCCTTGGGATTGCAGGTAGCCGCTAGCTTTGCCCTACTTGCACTACTAGCGCTGATCGGTCTGGCGGGCGGCTACTTCAAGCATGCCAAGGAGAACGATCGTCTGCTGTCCCAGAGCGAGGCGCTGCGCGAAGAGTACGAGAGTCTAGTGCTGAGTTCTGAGGAGCGCGACAAACAGCTGGCTTCTCTGAGCAGTTTGGCGTACCAAGTCTCAATCGCCTACGGTATCCAGCGCGACGCTCCCGAAGCGGAAGATGCCTTCGGCGCGGATCCGATTCCGGCCTATTACGCTTCGATGAACCAATATGACCGCCTCCAAGACGCCGTGGACCGCTCTTCTGTCGGCGGTTCGATCCTGCTGGCAAATAGCACACCATCGATCTGGCCAGTCAGAGGCTATATCACGAGCACGTACGGAAAGCGCCAAGACCCTTTCAACGGCAAGGGCGTCTTTCACTCCGGCATCGACATCAGTGCGCCGTACGGATCGCCGGTGCGGGCGACCGCCAATGGATTCGTATCGATGGCCGGTTGGGATACCGGCCTCGGCAAGTGCGTCAGGATAGTCCACGGAAAGAACGGCTTCAGCACTACCTATGGGCACCTGAAGGAGTACCTTGTCCGACCAGGTCAGGCGGTCCAGCGAGGCGAGCTGATCGGTTTTGTCGGATCGACCGGGCGCACGACTGGTGCACACGTCCACTACGAAGTGATGTCTAAAGGCCTTGCCGTCAATCCTTACCGCTATCTCAAGAGCAAGCCAAGCACATACCGCGTATCACGTGCCGACTAGCTTCAGATCGAACTCAGGCTTGGGTCTTCGGCAGGCTCGAGCTCTCGGGCTGAGGCCGTCTCTCCGGCACCCATTCACGCTGGCCCTCCGGAACCTGTCCTTCCCGCCCACTGCGGTTGCCGCGCACGCAAACCGAACGAAGGAGAGCCAAGGAACGAAGGAGAGCCAAGGCAAGAGAACGTACTTCTACGAGTGACTCGCACCGCGACGGAATTCGGCTGCCATGGTTCGCGTTGGAACTCATGGCGGACAAGCCACCGAAGGCACGTGCCAAGGCTCACAGGTCAAGTGTCTTGCCGGCCGCCGCGCCGGATCTGTTCCCAGACGATGAAACTGCCACGGGATGGTTCGAATCCTGGACCCGACAGCATGGCCAGCGCCGCGGACATTTCGGGACCAAGCTCGCCGTGAAGTTGGGACCCCGAGGATTCCTCTGGACGGGTCGCAAAGGGCACCGGCCTCCAGCAATTGCCAGCTGGCCGCTAGGCACTCGGGGGATCGTGGTTCTCAATGGGGCTTACATACGAGAGTGCCGAGTCAGGCAGCTTCCGCATACGGTTCTGGAGCGACGCACGGCCCAACGGCCCACGTTTGCGCTCCGGCGGCGATAACCCCGGCCGCCAAGATGTTCAGCGCGGCATTGACATCCCGGTCCGCGACCAAGGCGCAGCTCACGCAGCGGTAGGTCTCCGACTTGCCCGGATGGTTCCGGGCGCCGCACCGACTGCACTGCTGCGACGTGTATTGCGGGTTCACTTCTACGAACTGTCGACCGGCCCACTCTGCCTTGTAATTCCGAGTTCCCGATTATTCCGAGTTGCTATCAGTAGGCTTCTTGGAATGCATGTAGATTCAATGCGATAGAAGTAGTCGTCGTCTTCACTACTCGGAATAATCCAACTGTC
>LXNI01000592.1_pt1 | contig 40245 bp, 35 predicted proteins | sample 809091 | NCBI WGS metagenome assembly LXNI01 (sample SAMN04870527, study PRJNA318959) | sponge metagenome | biome: 01000161; feature: marine sponge reef; material: water | host: Sarcotragus foetidus | place: Greece: Milos, Mediterranean Sea | collected 2013-05-29 | depth 5-7 m
CGAACAAACTCTGGGTTACAATCTGTCATGGGTAAGGTCTCCTTCGATATCGGCTTAACTACCTGAATTATATCGAATTATGGGGGGCCTTGCCCGTCTTATTCATGCAATATTCGGGCTAGTTGTCCCCGTTTTGTTTGGGAAGGTTAATCGGGCGATAACCTTTATCCGCACTCATGCGGTCAATTACGCTCTTGTGGATTTTTGCATCGTCCGGGATACGCCTGTGCACTTTTCCCGGTTTTGCTCGCCACCATGCACCTTAACCCGGCCACCTTTCATCGGCGACTCCGCGGCACAGCCGGTTTATTTTCCTTATACTCCCATCAAACATGACGAAGAAAATCAAAGTAAGCCGGCCTGTTTGCTCCGCGACAGCGGCAGGGCGAGTTATTGGCCTGCTGAAGGCTCCTGTATGGAAACGTTCATCTGTGTGAACTATCGGCTAGACCACGGCTACATGCTCATTTCAAATACCAAGTCCAGCCACCACCTGACGAGATCGATTTAGTGAATAGACCGAAGGATTCAGAATATGACACGTAAACTACCCAACTTTGATGGTGAGAAAGAAACCCTGTGGACGGGGAAGTCGATAGTCCACCGGTTCATCGAGGCCGCCAATCTCTCCTGGCACTACCTGGAAACGGGTAACCCGGGCAAGCCAGCAGTAGTTTTTCTGCATGGGATGCCGGAATGTGCGTTCGCCTGGCATCATCAAATTACAGCGCTGTCCGACAGCTTTCACTGTATAACCCTGGACCTGAAGGGGTACGGGCAATCCGATACAACACTGGATACAGACTATGACTACGCGGCGCAGGCTGCGGAGTTAGTGTCTGTATTCGATGTGCTAGGCCTGCAGAACTTTTCTCTTGTCACGCATGACCGCGGTTCAGTCATCGCTGATCACCTCTGCGCGGTTCCAGGCATGAATCAACGTATTCAGCGCTATATCAGGATGCAGCAATCCGGTAATCGCCCTCACTCAGAACCAAGGCCGCCACACAAGATGTTTCACAGCCAGCAGGGCATAGATCTTCTGAAGTCAGGGGCGTTGCAAGAGAGGGCCTATTCCACGGAACGCGATATGGCCATAGTTGCGATACCAATTGACGAACGAGACAAGGCGCGCATTGATATGGAAAGCCGCTTGCCAGGGGTACCAGAGTCAATATCAGCGAGCTTCGTATCGGCCGGTTTCGACAAGGAGTTAGAAGATCGAATGAATGGCTTGTTCGATAAAATGACTATGCCAGTGCTGTTTCTACAGGGGAGCCTGGATCTGGGGCAGCAGCCATCGGAGTACGAAACTGTGACCAGCGAGGTAGCTGATGGACAGCTGCGTTTCATTGAGGCGGGGCATTTTCTTCATCTCGAGGACCCGGACAGCGTGACTGGGGCCATCAGGGAGTTTCTCACTGAAACCCATTGACCTGACGCATGTCTTCTGCAAGTCTCATTGGGTTTAGCGAATTCAATGGAGGGATCATGAAACCTGTCCTGCTGATTCTATTTGGTCTCTTGCTGGTGGTCGATGCCGTCGCCGCGCAACCACCCAATGTGCTGTGGATCTCCATCGAGGACCAGCATCCGTGGTTCCGTACCTATGGCGAGACAAAGGTAACAACACCTAACATCGATGCGCTGGCGGCCCAGGGCGTTGTGTTCGAACGGGCATTTGCCGCGGTGCCGGTGTGCAGCCCTTCCCGGTCGGCGATCATCACCGGGGTCTATCCGATACGCGCCGGGACCCATAACCAACGTTCGGGACGCGTTCCGTATAACCAGATTCGGCTGCCCGAGGGCATGCTGACAGTGCCGGAGCTGTTTCGGCGGGTCGGTTACGCCACCTTCAACAACGGTAAGGACGATTACAACTTCACCTATGATCGGGCCGACCTGTATTCTATTGGCAATCCGGAGAACACCCGGATGCCCTTCGAAGGTGACCCGAGGATGATGTCACTTGGCTGGAAGGGGCCCAGGGGCAGGGGTGACTGGCAGGACGTGCCGAAAGGCGTGCCGTTTTTTGGTCAGATCGGGAGCAATGGCGGCAAGGGTTTGCGACTGGTGCCGGCTGCATTGGAAAAGGCCGGTCTGCAGCCAATCGATCCGGCGGATGTGGACATCCCGCCACAGTATCCGGATATCCCTGGCATTCGTGCTGCCGTCGCGGGACATCTCGACACGATGGTGGTGACCGACAATCAGGTTGGCGAGATCGTCGGGCGCATGCAGGCGGAGGGTGTCTGGGAAAACACGATCATCTTTATATATAGCGATCACGGCTCCAATCTGCCGCGCAGCAAGGAGTTCTGCTATGAGGAAGGCCTGCATGTGCCGCTGATCGTGGTGGCGCCGGGCATGCAGGATGTCGTCAAACCAGGTACGCGGCGTGGTGATATCGTTAATCTGATGGATGTTGCGGCAACGTCGCTGGCATTGGCTGGTATTGCCGTGCCTGACACCATGGATTCACGGAATGTATTCTCGAAGGACTATCACCGTGAGTACGTGTTTTCCTCGCAGGACCAGATGGCCAACACCATCGATCGGGTGCGCTCGGTGATGGGCCAGCGTTTCCACTACATCCGTAACTTCATGACTGACAGGCCGTTGTACAAGTATGGCTATCGGGAGATGGGTGCCCTTCTCGCGGCGAAGTCCAGCAGTGCCGGTCATTATCTGAATACCATGCGGCAGATGTATGAGGATGGTGAACTGACAGCAGCGCAGGCGTTGCCCTACGGGCCGCGTCCGGCGGAGGAACTGTACGATCTCGAGAGCGACCCTCACGAACTCGTGAACCTGGCTGAAGATCCGGCCTACAGAAAACAGCTGGACAAAATGTCTGGCGCATTGGCGGGCTGGCTTGCCGATACCGGTGACAAGGGGCAGTATCCGCTCAGTGCCGCGGCGATGCGAGAGATCACCGAGCGCTTCCCGAAAGACTGGTTGCGCAATCCTGAATTCCAATCCGCTCGAAAACACGAGGTAGAAAAATGAATGCGCCTGTCGAAGACCAGATCTGTGAACAGGGTTATGGCATCATCAAAAGATTTGTCGACCAGGCTCGTGTCGATGAGTTGAGTCGGATGTGCGATGAGGTGGTCAAACTGATCGAGCAATGAGCTTTTTTTATAAAATTGCATAATGCGTTCAATGATGTCATTATGCATGCATGTCTGTTCAAATTACCATACGCGATGTCCCGGAGACCGTTCGAGACGAATTAGCCTCGCGTGCGGCGTTACAGCGCCAATCAATGCAGGAGTATCTTCGTTGTGAATTGGAACGTATAGCTTCTCGACCAACGCTGGAAGCATGGTTCCAGAAAGTTCGTGAGCGTAAAGATGCTGCCGGGACCAGAGTAACACCTTCAAAAATACTCCGGGCAGTTGCAGCGGATCGTAAGTGATGGTTGTTGTGGACGCTTCGACAGTGGTTGCCGCATTGGTAGATTCAGGGCAGGAAGGACGGTGGGCCGAATCGATTATCGCGGACGGAGGTGTCGCTGCGCCGGAACTGATGCTGGTCGAGACCACCAATATATTACGACGCCTGGAAGACACTCGTGATATATCGACGCTGGAAGCGACCAGTGCCCATCGCGATCTGCTACAGCTGGACTTTGACCTGTTTGAGTTCAACCCTTTCGCACAGCGCATCTGGGATCTGCGAAGCAATCTGACGAGCCATGACGCATGGTATGTGGCCGTTGCCGAGGCTCTCGAATGTCCGCTTGCCACTCTGGACGGTAAGCTAAGCCGCGCTAACGGTCCGAGTTGCGAATTCGTGCTGCCACCGTCGGTAGTCAATCCATGAATCGCCCGATTCCCGTCTTGCTGTTGTTCTGTCCAGCTCTGTTTTTGTTCTTAGCGTTGCCTGTGCAGGCTGGGAAGGCTTATTCACCCCCGGTCAATGATTCTTTCCCCGAGAAGGTTTATTGGGGTGATACTCACGTGCATACCAGTTATTCCTGGGATGCCTGGTCGTCATGGGGTCGCATCAGCCCGGATGATGCGTATCGTTTTGCGAAGGGCGAAACAGTGGTTGCCCACAACGGCCAGGAGGTGCGTCTGTCACGTCCCCTGGATTTTCTGGTGATATCCGATCATGCCGGGAACATGGGCTACCTGCCACTGATCGCTGCTGGCAATCCTGCGCTGTTGGCGACTGATGCCGGCAGACGCGTGGCGAGATTTCTGGAAGATAACCCATCTCCTGCCAAGGATATCCTGGAAGGCAACGCTGCAGGCGTATTTACGCGGTTATTCAATTCGAAGTATGCGTTGCTCAGCCGTAAGGCGGATACTTATCTGGCAGCTGGCGAAAAATCGAAGGCTTTGGTGGACACGGGTTCTGTTATCAGCCCGGCTGAAATGTCAGCAGAGTTACTGGATCACCTGGCCAGCCACTCACAGAACTCACGGAAAGCCATTCAGGGCATCGCCGACATCCCCGGAGCGCGCCGGACTGTGTGGGAGCATGTAACCGCCAATGCCGAGCGACACAACCAGCCTGGACGGTTCACTGCCTTGATCGGCTATGAATGGACTTTTAGTCAGCGTGGTTCGAGCCTGCATCGGAACGTGATTTTTGCAGACGATGCGGACAAGGTGAACCAGGTGCTGCCGCTCCGTGCCAGGGACAGCAAGAGTGTCGAGGATCTCTGGCAGTTCCTCGCCGCTTATGAAGCGCAAACCGGAGGCAGGGCGCTGGCAATTGCACATAACGGTAACTTGAGCGCCGGCGCCATGTTTTCCGTTGTCGATCAGGATGGCGCACCTGTATCGAGGGACTATGCGGCGCTACGCTCCCGTTGGGAGCCGCTCTATGAGGTCACGCAGATCAAGGGAGACGGGGAAACGCACCCGCTGTTATCACCGACCGATGAGTTCGCCGACTACGAAACCTGGAATGGTTTTCAGGCCGGTAACTGGCCACAGCGGCTCGAATCCGAGTATGCCCGTTCGGCTCTGAAACTTGGCCTTGCGCAGCAGGCGAAACTCGGGGAGAACCCGTTCAAGTTCGGTATGATCGGCAGCACGGATTCCCATACATCGCTGGCGACGGCTGACGAAGATAATTTCTGGGGCAAGGTCCCACTCGCTGAACCGAGCCGGCACCGCGTTGCCAATGCCTGGTTCCTGACCGCATCCGGGTATGCCGCGGTATGGTCAACGGCAAATACCCGTCCGGCGCTGTTCGATGCCATGCGGCGCCGGGAGGTTTATGCGTCCACCGGCCCTCGCATTACGCTGCGCTTCTTTGGCGGCTGGGATTACTCTCGAGAGGATGCGGATCACCCCAATCTGGCACGTATAGGATATACCGGCGGCGTCCCCATGGGCGGCGATCTGACGCGTGGGCCTGCGGGCAGGGCGCCGCATTTTCTGATTAAAGCGACCCGGGACCCGGAGGGAGCCAACCTCGATCGAATTCAGGTTATCAAGGGCTGGTTGGATTCCGATGGCAGCGCGAAGGAGAAGATCTACAACGTCGCGGTGTCAGATGGTCGGATAGTGGGCGGAGACGGCAGGGTTGATCCTGCAGGCAGCACCGTTGACGTGGCAGGTACCTCCTATACCAACACCATCGGTGATCCCGAGCTGTCTGTCATGTGGCGGGACCCGGACTTCGATCCGGAGCAACTCGCATTCTACTACGTCCGTGTATTGGAGATACCGACACCTCGCTGGCCAGCTTACGATGCAAAGTATTTCGGGTTGCGCGACTTGCCGGAAGCTACCACGCTGGTGACCCGGGAGCGCGCTTACAGTTCACCTATCTGGTACAGTCCATAAACGTCCTGGCACTTCTTCGCTGTGTAAGGTATACCTGTACCCCTCACGTCTGGTTTCGATAGCGCGTATGGCTGGTAGCATGTTCAGGAATATTGCAAGGGTTGCTCTCTGGCTCGCAATGGCATACTGCGTTCAGGCGGGAGCGGAGTCGACGCATTTATACTGGGGTGACACACACGTTCATACGTCGAATTCGCACGATGCGGGACGCAACCGATTCATGGTTGGACCTGCCGAGGCATATCGTTATGCAAAGGGCGAAGTCGTCGAATCCAACCATGGCACCCTGGTCAGGATGATTGAGCCGCTGGATTTCCTGGTGGTGGCGGATCACGCGGAATTCCAGGGCTTATGGAATGGACTGCGGGCATCTGATCCGTTGCTGCAGACATCTGAGACCGGACGGCGCTGGCAACATCTGTTCGATAGTGGCGAGATTACCAGTGTTGCGAAGGAAACTTCTTTTGTCGATGTCACCGACCCGGACCTTGAGGATTTTCCACTCGCAGTATGGCATCGCAACAACGAGGCAGCGGAGCGGGCAAACCAGCCAGGACTGTTTACAGCCTTTATCGGGTATGAATACACCTCAATGCCTGGATTTAATAACCTGCATCGTGTGGTGATTTTTAAGGATGGTGCGGACCTCGCTTCCAGAGTATTACCTTTTTCAGCCATGGATAGTGTTGACCCGGAAGACTTGTGGCGGTTCATGGCCGACTATGAAACGACGACCGGTGGCGAGGTGCTGGCGATACCCCATAACAGTAATATTTCCGACGGTTTGATGTTTGCGCTGACAACCATGAACGGTGAACCTCTGTCGCGCGGTTACGCCCAAACTCGCAGCCGCTGGGAACCCCTGGTTGAAATCACACAGCTGAAAAGTGACAGCGAAACCCATCCGCTGCTTTCACCAGCGGATGAATTCGCCGACTATCGTGTTTTCGACAAGGGCAATATGAGCAAAAAAGGCGGCACCGGTCCGGCAAAGAATGCTGCGTTGCTACCCTACGAATATATTCGTTCTGCACTCAAACTCGGACTGGACCGACGGGCGGAACTTGGCGTCAATCCGTTCAAGTTTGGCGTCATTGGCAGCACCGATTCGCACACCGGACTGACCACCATCGAAGAGAAGAGTTATGTCGCCAGCAACAACATTATTGAGACTCCGATCGACGACAGGCCGCTGGCAGAATCGAAAGCAGCCACCATCCCGGCAAAAAAACCAGCCATTGGCCTGTTACGCTGGACCCAGGCCGCTGGTGGCCTGGCGGCTGTCTGGGCGACGGGAAATACGCGCGAAGAACTGTTCGTTGCAATGAAGCGGCGGGAGACCTACGCCACTACCGGTCCCCGCATCACGGTGCGTTTTTTCGGGGGCTGGGATTTTGACGACGACGATGCTCTGCGCCCGGACCTGGATAGACTGGGCTATGCCAAGGGTGTCCCCATGGGCGGTGATCTCACCGGGGCTCCGGCTGGACGATCACCGGGTTTTCTCATTTTGGCGGTTCGTGACCCACGCGGTGCAAATCTTGACCGGCTTCAGGTCATCAAGGGATGGCGAGAGCAAAGTGGTGAATTGCGGGAGAAGGTTTATGACGTGGCTCTCGCGGATGATCGTGTGGTTGACGCCGTAGGGAAAGTAAAACCGGTCGGCAATACCGTCAACGTCAGTGAAAGTACCCATTTAAACAGCATTGGTGATCCTGAACTGGCAGTTGTATGGCATGATCCGGATTTTGATCGACGCCAGGCTGCTTTCTATTACGTGAGGGTTCTGGAAATCCCGACTCCGCGCTGGACTGATCGGAAAAGCCTCGGGATTGAGCATCGGGATGACATTCCCACGTCGACTGTCGAACGCGCCTACACCTCACCTATCTGGTACACCCCCGAATGAACTCGTAGAAGCCTGGAGCCTCGGCTGACGCGACCATCGGCAAGTGGCATCTGAGAGGGTAGCCCGATGATTTTGAATCCAGGGGTTATATGGATGTACCCGGCGCCCGTTTATCAGCCTTGCGAATTGCTGGCTCACAGCGCTGCGATCTGCTCAACGAGCTCAGTCAGACCTATCGCCATGATGTTCTCTGTCAACTGGTAGCTCTCCTCTCCCGAGTAAACGACAAATGTTTGATCAGGAGCGATATCCTCTTGGGCAGACAGGAGTCCCCTGGACACCTTTGGGCTAAGGCCACGTTTGACCTCAATCGCGCAGCGTCCTCGCGTGCCGCCGAGGTCCAACACCAGGTCGACTTCGGCGCCGCCGGTGGTCCGATAGAAACTCGCAATGGTCTGTGTTGGCGCTGCGCTAACCAGTGCCTCAATCACGAATCCCTCCCAACTGGGTCCTACGACAGGGTGACCCTGGAGGTCATTCAATGATTCAAGACCAAGCAAGGCGTGAACCAGCCCGGAGTCGCGTACGTACACCTTGGGTGATTTGACGATTCTCTTGCCGAGGTTACTGTGTACGGGCTCCAGTCGCCGGACTAATAGAAGATCCACCAGCAGGTCGACATAACGACCTACGGTAGGGGAGGAGATTTCCAGGCTCGAGGCCAGTCGTGAACTGTTGAATAACTGCCCCTGATTGTGCGCCAGCATGGTCCATAGACGCCGTAGTGTTTCTGCGGGTATCCTTGGGCCAAATTGCGGTACGTCCCTCTCCAGATAAGTGCGAATAAAATCCTCGCGCAAAGAAATACTTTGATGGTCTGAGTTCGCGAGATAGCTATCCGGGAACCCGCCCCGTAACCAGAGTCGATCCTGATCTGAGTGATTGCCCGGAATCTCAAGTGGTGAAACAGGCGTCATGTTCACGTAGGCAATACGCCCAGCGAGTGTTTCACCGGATTGACGTAACATGTCAACAGAGGCGGAACCGAGTATCAGAAACAGACCATTCCTTCGACCATCCCGCCTTGATTGATCAATGACTCCCCGCAGAACCTGGAAGAGGTCCGGAGCACGGTGGATCTCATCCAGGATAATCAACTTATCGTGGTTTTGTTGAAAAAAAAGTTCCGGTTCCTGCAACTTCGCCCTATCTGAGGGAGATTCAAGATCCAGATATAAAGCGGGCCGTGCATCCGCTATCTTGAGAGCCAGCGTGGTTTTACCGACCTGGCGAGGGCCGATGATGGCGACTGCTGCCTGCCGATCAAGAGCCTCGATGACCTGTTGTTCTGTGTATCTTTCAATCATCTATGCAAATTTAACACAACATGTTAAATTTGCATAGATATATTGGTTGTCCGACGTGGGTTCTTCAACGAACTGGCCTGAACAGACGTATGAAATGTATAGTGCACCTTTCCAGGACGACTGGTAGATTGATGAGATAAAAGTGGCGTGCATATCAGATAAACAACAAGTCACCACTAAAAAAGGTATTAAAAGGCTTTAAATTGGGATGATAAGGTAAAATATAAGCATAATATCGATATAATTAATTTTATTATGCCACTTTTAGTGTTTTATCAATCTATATATCAATATTTAGCTTAATTATTAAGATTAATGTATTAAACCCATATTTATATGATAAATAATCCATAAATGAAGTATAGAATCCGTATAAAGTGAACATTTAAGTATATTTGAACTTTAATTCCCATTATATACTATAGGAAAACCGGAATAATCTATGACCCAGGCTTTTACCGGCATAAAAATACTCGACTTTTCGCAGGTACTTGCAGGTCCTGTTGCCGTTATGCAACTGGCACTGCTTGGTGCTGAAGTCATTAAAATCGAGCAGCCTGATGTGGGTGATCAGATGCGACGATTAATGAACAACGGTCCCGATGCCAACATGTCTCCCTCTTTCCTGGGAATGAATGTCAATAAAAGAAGTCTCACGCTCAACTTACGCGAGCCAGCCTCGAAAGACATCATCAATTTATTACTGACCGAAACTGATGTACTGGTAGAAAACTATAAAGCCGGCACCATGGAACGCCTGGGTCTGGGTTATGAGACTGTCAAAGCGATTAAACCGGACATCATCTACTGTTCGGTGAGTGGCTATGGCCAGGATGGACCGTTGGCATCAAATGCTGCATACGATGGCGCCATTCAGGCGGCTTCAGGCATGATGTCACAAACCGGACATCCGGAAACCGGACCTACCAGAACAGGATTCATGCAGGTCGATATGTCGACCGGTATCTATTCTGCATTTGCCATCGCCGCATCACTACATCGTCGCGCAACTACCGGACAAGGCCAATATATAGATGTTGCCATGATGGATACCGCGGTACTGCTTCAGGCGACACAATTCAATAACTACCTTGTCCAGGGTACTCTGGATGGATTGATTGGCAACAATTCGCAAACCGGGATTCCCACGGCGAATGTCTTCCCGACCAAAGATGGTTATCTGCAAATTACCGCACTACAGGAGGCACAAGTCGTTAAACTGTTCGAAGTGCTGGAGATACCGGAAGCGCTTGAGCAACCGCAATTTTCAACCACCGAATCGCGTATCAAAAACCCGGATCTGGTTTATGATTTGGTCAGGAATGTACTTGCCGCCAATTCTGCCCATCACTGGGAGAAGCTTCTTGCTGCTGCAGGCATCCCTGTTGCTCTGGTCCGTACAGTACCGGATGTCGCTGCTGACCCACAATTTGATACCCGGGAAATTTTTGAAACAATGCCTTCACCCGTGGGTGTTGACCAGACCATAACTGTGGTGAAAGCGGCCTTTAAAAGTCATGAAGACGGGCCGGTAGTACACCAGGGAGCACCGCATTTAGGTGAGCACACTACTGAGATTCTGACTGAACTGGGTTACAGCGCAAAAGATATCCAATCGCTGCGCAACAACAATATCATCTGAATTTTAACGATAGTCATATGCCCGGCACTGCCGTCTATACGGCGCCAGTCTTTCTCTCCTGTGTGTTTTCAATTTCGCTTCTGGTCCAGTCACTGCTAGTATTCGACGAGTTCGATACTGACTCGATCCGGCCCCTCAATAAAGGCAACCTTGCTACCACGATACGCGTGCGGTTTGCTGGTGAATTCCACTCCTTTTGCCGTAAGGTCGGTATAGGCCTGATCCATGTCATCGACGCGAAAACCAAAGTGATTAATACCCAGCTGTGCATTTCGATCGCTGGCAGTTTCCTGGAGATCACCTTTAACAGTCGATATCAGCACAGTGAGTCCACCGAGTTTCATATCACATCTGGGAAGTCCCTGCCATGTTTTGGCCTCTCTGGTTTCTACTCCAAAGGCATTGGCATAGAACTTTCCTGCTGCGATCGCATCTTTACTGAATAAGTGAATGTGCTGCATGGAATAAGTGGGCATTTAAGGCTCCTCTTTGTTTTTAAATAGGGTCAGGTCCATTTTATTGTTTTTAAATAGGGTCAGGTCCATTTTATCAGGCATGAAGAAGACTTTTCGATCAGGAAATGGTTTTTCCGTGGGAAATTGGACCTGACCCCATTTTTTAATTGAGTATAAACCCACTGTACCCATCTGCGGCACTCTTCCTGCAATAATTCATATACTCTCTTACACCTGGATGATGCAATAGCTGCCTTGCCTTACCTGGAATATTCGCACCCATATACCAGGAATCCGCGAGGGATAGTAAAGACTGTGCCGCCAATTCATTCATATGGTTATTCCAGTCTTCCCCTGCCTGTGCCGTCGGTTCAATACGAGTCTTTTTGTTCTCACGAAGATATTTCAGACACTCAACAATCCATTCACCCTGGACTTCGGCGCAGGTCGGACCATTCCAGAAGGCACAAGGGCTTTGCGGACCATACAACATAAACATATTGGGAAATCCTGGAACAGAGACTCCCAGGTGGGTTCGGGCGCCTCGAGACCAGAATTCCGCCAAAGTTTCCCTTCCTGTACCTTTCATTTCAATTTGCGTCAGTCCACCGGTGCTTGCATCAAATCCCGTCGCCATTACCATAACATCGAACTCGTGTGTTTGATTCGATGTCCTGATACCGCGTTCGAAGATGTTCAGGATGGGTTCTTCGTTAATATCGACCAGTGTGACATTATCCTGATTGAATATTTCATAGTACCACTGTTCAAGTGATGGCCTTTTGGTCCCGAAAGGATGCGGAGGTTCTGATGGCGCCAGTTTTTCTGCAATTTCCGGGTCATTCAAACGCGCATGGGTTTTATCCCGCCAGAAGTCATAAGCAAGCCTGTTTGTCTGCTCGTTAGTGGTCAAATCAGCAAAGGTTCCTCCCCAAAAATGAAATCCACCTTTATCCCAGGCGCTTTGAAATATGGCCTCACGCTCTTCTTCACTGACTTCAAGTGCAGAATGTTCTACTGCTTCAATATCATGAAGACCCCCGCCTGATGCATCACGTTTTTTAAATATTTCAGGATATTCCGCTTTCCAGTTGTCGAGTGATTGCCTGCTGAACTTCTGCTGTTGCATAGGCAGAGCAATATTGGGGGTGCGTTGAAAGACTGTGAGATGAGAAGCCACCTTGCCTGCTTCCTGGATCACCTGTACACCACTTGCACCCGTACCAATGACAGCCACGTGCTGATGGCTTAAATCGAGACCTTCCTGTGGCCAATGGGCTGTGTGGTGTGAGGGTCCCTTGAAACTGTCCAGTCCGGGAAAGTCAGGAATATAGGCTTTGGCGGCAAATCCCGTGCAGGTGACAAAATAACGGGCCTGGACACAATATCCGTCCGCACATTCGAGATGCCATAGATGTTGTTCATCCAAAAACTCTGCCCTGACTACCCTGCTGTTGAACCGGATGTCACGGGACAGATTGAGTTTCTGATCAACATAATGGAAGTATGCACGTAGTTCCTGCCACGAGGGGAAACGTTCAGTCCAGTACCAGTCACGCCAAAGTTCTTCCAGGGAGAACTCATAGTTGGGTACATGAGAATCAACTCTGGCGCCTGGATAACGGTTCCAGTACCAGATTCCACCAAGGTCCGCTCCTGCTTCAAGTAACTGAACCCTGAACCCTTCCTGTCGAATTCGATGCAGTTGGTACAAGCCACTGAATCCGGCGCCAAGAATGACAATATCCATTACATCAACAGGATCTTTCACTGGACCTGTTTTTCACCATAATGAAATCGCTGGTAACCAGAATGATTGGTTCACTTTAAATCATTAGTGATACGTCTGAAAATATTGGATATAAGAAACAACGAGTTTGAGAAGCAGGCCGGCATAGTTAAGACCATTGAGAATTAGAGAAGACATGGTTTATTCTTCCCATGCTTAACTCAGAACAGTGATACGAAATTAAATGGTAGGCAGAATTGAAGCAGCAGCCTGTAGTTACGGTTTGATCATCAGGACTTGTTTGATCCACAGCGCAGATGGCCGTATTGGATCCCTGAAGGTTCCTTCGTAAACCCGTGAAAACTGCTCTGACAGAACATCGTTGGCTGCGTTTCTTCGCATTCACGGCCTGTTACTTCGCCCAGGGTATACCGATCGGGCTGGTGTCTGTCGCCGTTCCGGCCCGGTTGGCGGAACTTGACGTGAGTGCTGGCGATATCTCGCTTGTGTTAGGCGTGGTGTCATTTCCATGGGCGATCAAGCTCATCGGGGGGCCGTTCATGGATCGTTTCAAGTTCCCCTCAATGGGTTTTCGCCGGCCATGGGTACTGCTGGCGCAGGGTGGTTTGACGCTGTCACTCATCGCCATGTCGTTTGTCAGCATCAGCGCCGATGCTTCCCTGGTACCATTGATGGTGGCGGGTTTCGTAGTGAATGCTTTTGCGGCAACGCAGGATGTCGCCGTGGATGGCATGGCGATTGATGTTTTGCAACATGACGAACGTGGCAGGGCCAATGCCTTCATGGGTTTTGGACAAGCGGCCGGCGCGGCGTCCTTTGGCGCCCTTTGCGGCGTCCTGCTTTCGATAGCGGGAATGCCTGTAGCTGCGTTGGTTTGCGCAGCGACCCTGGCTGTCATTTTCCTGTTTGTGGCAATCGTACGCGAACGTCCTGGCGAACGATTGATGCCGTGGTCCGCTGGCCAGGCTACGGATCGAGCCGAGATGGCTAAACGCAATATGCTGACGATCTTAAAGGACTTGACTCGTGTCCTGTTTCTACCCATGAGTCTTATATTGGTCATGGTGGAATTTATCAATCGAGTACGAGACGGCATTGCGGTTACGGTGTTTCCGGTGTTTGCTGTTCAGGAATTGGGATACTCGGCAGCGGAATACACCGCGTTCAACGGTTATGTCGGCCTGGCCACGGCGGTGATGGGCGCGATGCTGGGATTCCTGGTTGACCGTCACGGCGCCAAGCGATTCCTGTTGGTGGCATTTGCGGGAAGTGCGGCCACACACCTGGCGACGGGTTTGTTACCGATGTTCTGGACTACGCCAGGATTCCTTTTCCCGATGGCCGGATTGGCCTATCTGTTTACGCAACTGATCTTTGTGGCAACCATCGCATTGTTTATGAATCTTTGCTGGAGTCGGATAGCCGCTACCCAATTTGCAATCTACATGTCGCTCGCGAACCTTAGCCGCACAGTGGGTTCCCTTGGTTTCTCAGTAGTAGCCGACGATCTCACTTTCGCCCAGGATTTCCTCCTCATGGGTTTGCTGCTTGCCGGCGCTACGGGTTTGCTGCTGTTGTTCAACCAGGCGACGCATACTGAACGGTTGAATTTGCTTGAAACCCCGAACAGACAGCAGGAGACGTATTGATTCGAGTAACTCCAGCCCTTAAGTGCAATCGTCTGGTTCGATGTCTAGAATCAAGGCTATTGCCTTCTTTACCAGATTGATCTCCTGCGCAGAGACGCTGCCAATCTTGCCTGCGAACCGCCTGTGGCTGATAGCCCTTATCTGAAAGCAGTCAATCATTGACTTCTTCTTCAACATGTTAGTCGTATCAGGAGTCAGCGGAACAAAGAAAGGGTTGTCTTCCCAATTGGAATTCCATCCTGTGACAGGAACCGCGATGGCAAGTTTAAGGTGTTTTTGATGCCCAGGGTTCAAGACCACAACCGGTCGCTTCTTTTTGATCTCATCACCGATGGCAGGTTCGAGGCTCACCCAGTAGATCTCACCGATCTGCAAAATCATCTCCTTCCAGAGATTCAAAGAGATCTTCATAGGAAGTCTTGCCAATCATTTCCATAGCCTCCATTCTCCTGTTCTGACGTAGCTGCTTCTGATCCATTGCGACCTTGGTACGAACGGCTTCTCGTACATATTCACTAAAACTACGGTATTTAAGTTGCTTATGGACCTGCTTGATAAATTCATAGTCTTCGCGAGCAAGCTGGATCTTTGCAAGTGTCAGCATTGTGGTCTCTCCGTCCATTCAGTGAGATATTTATACCAAATATAGGGGTTGGTTTATAGGGTTATTTAATAGACCTAATAAGTGGGGCTTTATAATAGAGATATCATGTGCTGGTAGTTGACACATTAGTTCGCAAATGACTGACTTCACATCATCTTAAGAAATGCCGATTCCATTGATATCAGCCATTGAATGTATTGTATGTAGGAAATCTCTGCAGGTGTGCTGCCCTGGCTTATAAGTTGCGTGACGGACTCCGCGGTGCAACTGTGAGCTGGCCCTCAACGTTGTATCTTTTGATCAAACGGGCAACCAGACCATTAGCCTTGATCTCCTCAACAAATTGCTCAAGCCACAGTAGTGCTGCTTCGTTGCCTTTGTTGATACCCACTGCTTGCTGCACAGCGGTGAATTTTCCATCGAGGACCCGGGCGCCTGGCAACTTTTTCACCTCTTTGGAAAGCTGGCTTCGCAAGCCTGCCAGCGCATCCATTTTCTCGTTCACAAATTGCTCAAAAGCCTGCTGACCTTTTACAGGTCTCAGTTCTGCATCCTTGATGTTGTTTTCGAGCCACAATCCATAAGCACTGCCGGCAGCAACGGAGATCCTGTTACCGGGTTGGTCGACATCAGCTATTGTCGTGAGTTGCGATCCTGCGGGTACCAGATAAGTTGATTCAATTTCGGCATATGCAGAAGTGAAATCCATCACAGCAGCCCGCTGCGGTTCTGCACCGATGTTCCCGATATCCCATACACCTGTGCCCGCCGCTTTGGCTATCTCACTGGGAGTTTTAAATGGTATCAATTTCAGGGGTACACCCAGTGCCTTGCTGATGGCTAACGCAATACCAGGTGATGGACCGACCGGCTCCCCCGCATCAGTCTTGCCAACAACCAGTAAAAAATTAGACATGTTGATGGCTGCCCGTAACGTCCCGGTTGGCGCCAGTTGTGCGATGACTTCCGGGGGGGTGGAATGCACGTTAAATTTTGATTCCGCACAACTTCACAAAGTCCGCCTTTTGCTGGTCGGTCATTTCAGCAAAAATGGGAACACGGAGATCGGTTACCGGCAGATCGGCAAATTCCGGTGAGTCCATCTGCAGGGTTGCTGCAATGTTATGCAGACCATTGCCCTCTTCTCCACCTTCTCCCAGGGCGGCGCCGACCTCTTTTGGCCATGGACCTACCGGATCCAGCATCAAGCTTGGTTTGCCTGCGGCATTGATTGGAAAATTGAAAGGATTGGACCGACCGACATATTCACCGATAGCGGTAAATAGCAGACCCTGATCTACAGAACGTTGTTTCTGACCCTCCCTGCCATATAACGCGGCAGACTGGTTACAAATCGCAGCCCAGGGAACCTGCCCGTGAAAACCGGGGAGGGCAAGCGATTCATCAGGAACACCATCACCCGCAGAGACGACACCATTTTTGACCATAATGTAATATCCTGCACGAGTGCGACCACCTGTCATGAGTCTGGCAGGTGGATGTGTGTAATCTTCAGTGAACGCCCAGTTAATATCTGAGGGTAGATTGGCAGCCTCCAGTATTTTGATAGCGCATTCCGAACAACCTTCCCCCCAGGCTTTAGAGCCAAATTCACCCACAGGTTTTAGTGTTGACATATCTATGACAGGCATTCAGGTTTCTCCATTGGCCAAATTAAGTATTCCCCAGGATATTCATTATGAGGCATCCAGCATATGGGAGGCAATCGACCTGTCAGTTATCGATCACATTGCGGAGAATATCCCGGAAAGACCCCGTGTCCGAACGTGGCTCTTTGGGCATACCCAGTACCCGTTCAGAAATAATGTTCTTTTGTATCTCGTCAGTACCGCCTGCAATTGAGATAGCCGGCACCGAGACAAGAATCTCGGAGACGATGCCACCCTCAGCGGAATCAGGCCCACTGAGCATTGCATCCGCACCAGAAATCATGGTGTGTACAAGAGAGGCCTGCCGGGCGATATTGCTCTTCGCGAGTTTGCCGATAGATCCTGCGGGTATGATCTCGTTGGATCCGGTACGGCGAGTCTGCTCTGCAACTGCGGATGCCAGTGATGCTGCCTCCTTCATTGATATGAGCTTTGCGATCTCCTGGCGTATTGCAGGATCGTTGATCGCTCCTGTCGCCCTGGCTCTTCGCATGACGAGGTCCACTCGACCCTCTCGTTGGGGGTACCAGTTATAGGGTTCATGCGCGCTGGCAAGTTCCTGGCGATACTCCTCGTAGATGGGGCCATCCAGATCTTTCAGACTGCTACCAGTGCGATCACCGGCAAAGCCCCGCCGTTCTCTGGATAATGTCGTACCGGCAATTCGCCAACCTTCGCCCTCTTTGCCCAGCATGTCCTGCTCAGGAATCTCCGCATCCGCCATAAACACCTCATTGAAGGAGGCGTGGCCGTTCATCTGCTTCAATGGTCGTACCTCAACGCCAGGTTGGTGCATGTTAATCAAGAAGTAGCTGAGTCCCTGGTGTTTTGGCAGGTCCCAGTCGGTGCGCGCCAGCAGTAATCCAAAGTCTGCGCGATGTGCGTTGGTGTTCCACACTTTTTGACCATTGATGATCCACTTGCCGTCTTTTTTCTCGGCCTTGGTGGAGGCGCCCGCCAGGTCAGACCCGCTGCCCGGTTCGCTGAACAGCTGACACCAGGCATGTTCGCCCGTGAGAATTGAGCGCAGGTATCGCTGTTTCTGATCTTCATTGCCATGCACAAGAATGGTTTCGGATGCAAGCCAGCCGACGCCGGTCTGTGCGGCGCCCAGAGCGCCCTTCTCTCGAAACACTTCGTCTGCCACAGCCGCCTGTTCGGAAGTAAATTCACGGCCGAAACAGGAGCTGGGCCAGGTGGGTGCAGCCCAGCCACCATCCACTAATATCTCACGCCATTCTCGCAACGACCGGTCAGGAGACCAGTTCGCGTCCAGCCACTGTGCAACTTCAGTTCTGATTTCTTCGTTAGTGGGCATGGTTCACCTCTGTCATTAGTTGCATCATCCGCTCGCGGTGCCAATGCGGGGTACCGAGAAACACCTCGGAACTTTTTGCCCGTTTGAACCATAAGTGCGTATCGTTCTCCCAGGTAAAGCCAATGCCTCCGCGCAACTGGATGGCAGTGCGTGCAGAACTCATGTATGCATCCGCCGCCATTGCCTTCGCCAAACTGGCCGCGTAGGCATTGCCTTCACCGCTTGCCAGACACTGTGCAGCGTGGTGCGTTGCCGCCACGGCAAGTTCTATCTCCACCAGCAGATCGGCACAACGGTGCTTCAACCCCTGAAATGAACCGATGGGTTTACCGAACTGCACACGAATCTTCGTGTAGTCCACGGTGCTTTCCAACAGTGCCTGCGCACCTCCGATCATCTCGTGCGCCAACACCACACAGAGCTGGTCCCAAAGATTGTGTAAATCAACACCAGCGCCATCGCTTATCATCTGCGCTGGCGTGTCTTTAAAGGTCACACGTGATAGTTTCCGTGTGGAATCCAGGGCTTCAACCGCAGTGACACCGGGATTGGCCTCGTCTTTGCGAAGACTGTACAGGGAAATTCCACCGTCGCCAAAGGCTGGTACCAGCAACAGATCAGCAATATGCGCATCCACAACTGCAGTGGCACTGCCGTTCAGCACATGACCATCTTGAGATTCGGTAACCGTGATTGCATGCCCAACCCGTTCCGGAGCATCCAAATTGTCCAGTACCAGTGTGGCAATGGTAGTACCGGCCACGATATCAGGTAAAAGAATCACTTTGTGGGCCTCAGTGGCATAGCTCAGCAAGGCATTTGAGGCCATCACCGCTGATGAGAAAAAAGGACCGCAATAGAGATAACGCCCCATCTCCTCGGCCACGATGCCAAGTTCTACCGGACCGAATCCCGAGCCGCCATACTGCTCCGGAATGTGAATGCCCGTGAGTCCGATTTCCCCGCACAGCTGTCGCCATACGGCAGCGTCGTAACCATCCTCCGATGCCATCAGGCGCCGGACTTCAACAGGGGGCGATTTATTGGACAGAAACCGTGAAACAACATCACGGAACTGAATCTGATCTTCTGAGAAGCCAGTTTGCATCTCCTGCCTCCCAATTAATGGGGTCAGAGTAACTTTACCCAGACCCTGTTAATTGCTTTATTTTGACGCCATTTTCTTTTCTATGGCGGCCAGAATTCGTGGTGGTGAACAGGGCAATTCAGTAACTCTCACGCCGATTGCATTACTCACTGCGCTGGCTACGGCAGCCAGCGGTGGAATAATGGGTGCTTCTCCCACACCCCTGACACCGTAAGGGTGCAACTCGTTGGGAACTTCGACCACGATAGTCTCGATCATCGGCAGATCGGATGCGAGTGGTATTCGGTAGTCCAGGAATCCGGGATTCTCCAGAACGCCGTTGCGATTGTAGATAAACTCCTCGTTTAATGCCCAGCCGATACCTTGCACCGCACCTCCCTGCATCTGACCTTCAACGGCGTCGCGGTGGATTGCCGTACCGGCATCCTGAACAGTAGTGTAGCGCGTTATGCTGACCTTACCGGTATCAGGATCGACTTCTGCATCACAGATGTGCAGAGAAAAACTGGGACCGAGTCCCAATACGGCTTCGAGAGAGTCTTTGCCCGTGATGGGACCGCCGGTTGATGGCGCTGTCCGGCAGATTTCCCTGATGGTGAGTTCATCACCGTTATTGTTGTTCACTGCCTTGCCATCCTGCCAGGTAATCTGATCGGGGGTCACGTTCCAGCCGGATGCTGCTCTTTGTTTCATCTGCTCAATGGCATGGCGAGTTGCACCGACAACGGCATGCCCGGTTGCGTTGATAGTACGGCTGCCGGCACTATTGCCGGTGAAAGTGATTGATTCGGTGTCAACGACCACCGATGAAATGTCAGCGACGGGAATTTGCAGTTCTTCGGCGGCTATCATTGCGAGTGCAATCCGTGTCCCGGAAAGGTCAACCGAACCGGTGGCCAGTGAAGCGGTTCCGTCGGAGTTCATATGTATGGCTGCGCTGGAAACGCCAGCGCCGTTTTTCCAGAACCCCACGGCAAGTCCGCGTCCCTGGTTCGGTTTTAGTGCCGACTGGTAATGTGCAGAGTCTTTTGCAGCTTTAAGGCATTCCTCCAACCCTATCTTGCGAAAAGTACCCGCCGCGGTCGTCGAACCTTCCCTGACGGCGTTCTTGAGTCTGAATTCGATTGGGTCCATGCCGATTCTTGCGCTGAGTTCATTAATCACACTCTCGGTTGCAAGGTTTGCCTGTGGGGCGCCGGGTCCGCGATAGGCACGCACTTTGGGTTTGTTGGTGAATACTGCATATCCCTCTACAAATACGTTGGCAACATCGTACGCGGAGAATACCGAGCGCATTCCTCCTGCCAGGGGAGCACCCGGAAATGCGCCTGAATCGTAAACGAGGCGGGCAGACATGGCGGTGATGGTACCGTCCTTTCTGGCGCCAATTTTGACCCGGCATATTGACCCGGATCCCGGACCGGCGGAACGGAATATGTCTTCCCGGCTCATCTGCATTTTTACTGGTCGCCCTGCTTTTTTCGACAACATCATTGCGATGGCTTCGTGGTAAACAGCGGTTTTACCGCCAAAAGCGCCGCCTACTTCGGTGGGAATGACCTTCAGGCTGGCTTCGTTCATCTGCATCATGCGTGCAACGGATTCCCGAAGCGGGAAATGTCCCTGGGTCGTACTCCAGAGTGTGGACTGTCCATTCCCACTGTAGGTGGCAAGACACGCCGGTGGCTCGATGTAACCCTGATGAACCATGGGAGTGCTGAATTCTCTTTCTATTATTTCATCGGCTTCCTCAAATCCTTTTGAGATATTCCCCGATCTTTGTTCGTCCCGCATGTAGATGTTGGATGGTGTCCTGGGCGGGGGTTCGACTCCCTGCGTAAAAACATGGTCGTGGAGTATGACGGCATCCGCGCGCATTGCGTCATCGAGCGTCATCACCGGGGTCAGTACTTCGTACTCTACCTTGATTGCCGCAAGCGCCTGGTCGGCAAGTACCGGTGTAGTTGCGGCAACTGCAGCAACTGCATGCCCGTGGTAGAGGACTTTTTCATGTGCAAGATTATCGCGGACAAGATCTCCCATCCCACCGGGTTGCAGAAAGGAGAAATCATTTGCGACAACTGCTGCCTTGACACCTTCTATCGCAAGTGCCCCACTGACATCGATGCCCAGTATCCTGGCGTGTGTATGTTCACTGCGTAGCACCTTGCCGCACAACATTCCCGGCAGTGAGAAGTCAGCACCGTAGTTCGCTTTACCTGTAACCTTGTCGCTGGCATCAGGTCGAACTGGTCTGGAGCCAACTATCTTGTATGCAGTGTCTGCCATATTCATATTTTCCTTTTTTTGGGGAACAGTTTAACTGATATAAACGTTCAAAATTCAAATCACCGCAAGCACAGTCTGTTCGGGGACAGTATAATATATTCAAGGTGTTTGCAGATGCCATGGGGAATTCATTTGCTCCAACGTCGACAAGTCCCTGCGGGACAGTCTCCTCGTTACGGCCTGGATGAAATGACATAGTACATTGAATGAGGAGAACTACATTGGTAACAACTCTATATTCGATTCCCATATCCAACTATTCTGCCATGGCGCGAGACATCATCTATCGCAACAATTTGCCGGTTAAAATTGCGTCGCCGGCGGATCTGGGCGGACTAAAGTCCGACGCCTATCTGGACAAGTTTCCATCCGGGAAAATGCCGGCATTGGATGTCCCTGCCGAGAAAATTTGTCTGTACGAAAGTGATGTCATCATCAACTACCTCCTGCCGTCGATCGATAACAGGAGCCGAAGAGGCGCTTTGAACAATCTTGTGTCTCGTATTCACGACATGTACCACGGTCCCCACCAGTCATCACTCTATCGTCATGTGAAATCCGATCAGGTTCGTATCGACGCTATATCGGCAATCAACTTTGCACTTGACGAATATGAAAGAATTTTAGGTGAACTGGATGACGGTCCTTTTTTTGGCGGGTCAACTTTAGGCCGGGGGGACTTGATTTACCCGACGTTTGCCTTTTACCTGCATATTCTTCCCAATTACCTGGATTCGGAAGTATTCCAATCCAGAAACCGGTTGACCAGGTGGTGGAATGCCATTAAGAAAGATGAAATTTGTACCCGGATATTGCACGAAATGAAGGACGGGTTCGTCGAGTGGGAAGATGCCGATGTTTTTCTCAAATTGTACGGCAGGAAATGTGCGGTAACATTCATCTGATTTGCGAATGGGACAAATATCTTGAATCAGTCTGTTAATGACCGCCCAACACCACCGCCGGTAGATCCGGAAGACGCTTTCCATACCAGTACCGAAGCAACTCTTTTACCTCTCCCCACGACCCCGGACCTTGATCCTCCTGGCGCGGACCGGATTGGTTTGTCGCCGGCTGAAGTGGACCAGTTCCGCGAATTCGGATATGTTATCAAACGAGGGTTGGTCCCACCCGCGGACTTTGCTGCAATCATCGACTTCTGGTGGCAGCAACCGCCAGTTGTTACGACAGGTGCGGTCAGGGACGATCCGGGAACCTGGATCTCGCCCAGACGGTACTGGCCCAGGGACAATCGCTGGGGACTTGAGGATAACTGGATGGGTAGTCATCCCTGGCCCGGTCCGACAGACCCGCGGCCTGGAGCCAATATAGGTGAACGGGTAGGGCGCCTGCCATTCAAACTGACCCGGGACCGGGCCAATGATGTGTGGCGTTGGCACGGCATAGGTCATGATCCGGCATTTGTCGAGGTGTCAGCCGCACATCCCAGCGTGCTGCATATGGTCGAATTGCTGCTGGGTGGCCCGGTAAAACGGCCCCGACGCAGCCGCGGCATCTACGCCCTGTTTCCCAAGGATCCCTCGGAACCTGCATCCCGTCTTGGACCGCATATGGATGACAATCCCACTGAGTTGCTGGTATCGATGATTCTTGAGGATATCGGCTCCCGTGAGGGTGGTTTTACCCTCTACCCAGGTTCTGCCCGGGCGCTGTATCCCACCTCTGCCCAGGCTCTGAACTGGGTGGCTACAGAGCGCTCACCGGCCGCCATGGATGACATCAAGGCCAACGTTCAACCCATTGAATTCACCGGCAAGGCCGGGGATGTCGTGTTCTGCCACGGCTGGACTGTACACTCGGCGGGTATCCACGACGGCAGGCGGATTCGAATGGCGGCATTCCACGACTTGAACAAAGTTCGGCGGCGCGGTCATTTACGCTGGACAGCCGCTGGTAAACACGGCGGGCCGCGCGTTAACTGCGATATGGATGGCATCCTTACGATTCCCGTGGACGGCGTCGATGATCCCGCCGACGGGTGGCGCGAGGTAACCCAGCAGTGGCTGGTTGATTCGAATGAGTTTGTACTGGACCGGAGCCCGCCGTTCGACGATATGTTCAAGCAGTGGAATCTGGGGCGGCAGGAAGCTGCAGGGCACATCGTCAAAGAACCGGCCTGGTGGGAAAAATACAATATGCCTCTTTTGCCTGCCGGTTCGGTACCACGGGGCGGCGGCGGTGTACCGGCAGCGCCACTGACGTCAGTTGCAACCTATGAAGGCGATGGTCGATGGCGCTTTCCCTTGAAAGGCAATAACTGGATGGGCCAGGTCGAGTGACATCATCACTGCTCTGCATCCAGAGTTTTTAACATTCGCTTCAATGCAAAGTGCCGGTAACTGATCAGCAGAAGATCTTCGATCTCCTCCCAGTTCTGATTTGAGGAGATATCCAGATCGATCCAGCCGTTGTGACCCACATATGACGGGATCTCAAATCGACTGTCGAATGATGTCAATGCAACCTGGCGTTCTGGTCCAACCCAGATCTGCAATTTTAAAATACCCCTGTAACAGGAAAGGTTGCAGAAAGACTTCTTCCCCGCCTTGAATGACGGGTTTCCAAACTGTTTGCCTTCGACCACTTCAGGCAAGGCCAGACATATTTCACCAAGGCGCTTCAATATGGCTTGATTTTTCCTGGACTTTAACGGATCAATTTCTTCAGGTTTCATCGTTTCGGTAGGTGGATTCACCTTTACCGGTGTGCTGCTGTTAGCCAGGGATGCCGGTGCAGTTCGTACATAGGCATCATGGACCAGTTGCGAGATACGTTTCCAGGACAGACCAAGATTCAGCTCGACTCCAACCCAGCCACGCGACCCTATGTATGGCGGTACAAAGAAGTATCTCGGTGCGGCTGTCACAAGCATATGCTGGGATTCTCCAGAAGCATTGAGCAGTAACGCAACTTTGCCATCACCATGATGATTCACCGAGTAGATGGCAAACTGTTTGCCACGAACTTTATAAGTGGGGAAACCATGGGAAGCCGAAACTTCAGTTTCCGGCAGCCCCAGGCAAAGCGTTTGCACTGCATCGCTGATTGTCGTCATATTTTTCCGCCCGGAAATTCCTTCTGAATAAGTAATGCCAGCAGGTACTATCTTTAGATAACATAGGGAACAACTAAATGACAACTGGAGGATACTGTGTCCAAGTTCGATCTGGATGGGAAAGTTTGCGTGGTCACCGGCGGTGGCGGAAGTATCGGTGGCGCCACCTGCCTTGAACTGGCTGATGGTGGTGGCCGAATCGTAGCGGCAGGAAGAACCCAAAAAACGCTTGATGCGATAGTTGAGAAGGTCAGAGCAATGGGACAGGAAGCCATCGCGGTGGTTACCGATGTCACAAAACCCGATCAGGTTGACAACATGGTGAGTGAGACGATCAGGACTTTTGGTTCGCTCGATGTCTTGGTGAACAACGCCGGCAGGGGTAGCAGGATGGTGCAACCCGAAGAGACACCCATTGATCAGTGGCTGGAAAGAATTGACGTCAACCTGACCAGTGCGTTTCTCTGCAGTATTGCTGCGGGGAAACAGATGATTGAACAAAAAAGCGGACGCATCATTAATATTTCCTCCACTGCGGGTACCAAGGGAAACCCCTACATGCTGGCATACTCGGCTGCCAAAGCTGGCATGATCAGTCTCAGCAACAATCTGGCATTCATGTGGAAAGGTCACAACATTTACGTGAATTGCATACTTCCTGGCGCCATAGCGCCCGCGGGTACAGTCGAGGATGAAACAGTGCCGCCCCTGGAACTACGTCCCGGTCCGGATCATGTCGCCAATATGATTCGTTACCTTGCCTCTCCCGCTTCCGAGATGGTGACCGGCGAGGTGATACCCGTCCGTGCCTGGTTCAGGTCGGATCGTTTCTGGAATTAGCTGGAGGTACCTCTTTAAGCGATTGGAGCATTCCCGAACTTCCAGCCGGAAATCCTGTTGATCCGTAGCGCGCCAAATCCATTCCTTTCTGTTTGGGAAGGATATTGAATAGCTATCAGGCAGATAGAATAGTTGTAAAATGCAAATATTGATGATGGATTGGTTGAAATCCAGACGTATCAGGTATCTAACGTCATTACTGGCCATCTGGATGCTGATGCTGGTTATGCTGCGTGCCGTATTCTACTTTGGTTTTTCAGAAGTAGGTGATCTGATACATCCTTCGTCTGGCATCCTGGCGCAGGTTCTATACGTTGGTGTGAAGTTTGATTTGCGTTTATCGCTTCTGATACTGATACCGATCGCCCTTTCGTGCCTCCTTCCCTGGAATATTAACAATAATGCTATTGCCCGGCGTATAACGAATATTTATCTGGCCTTGGCGGTCTGCATCTGTTTGATGTTCTATATCCTGGATTTTGGTCATTATGTCTATCTGGGTATCAGGATAAATTCCACGATATTACGTTTCCTCGAAGATATTGAGATTTCTGCGGTGATGGTGTGGCAAAGTTTCCCTGTTATCTGGATAGCACTGGCCTGGATTCTGCTCACTGTCGTTTTTTACTGCAGTATGAAGAAGCCTGCAAAGTTTTTATTATCACCAGAAACCGTGATGTCGAAGAAGCAAAAAGCTGTCGGCGTGGTGATTGTTTTCACCTTTTTCTTTTTTGGAATTTTCGGGCGTCTTGGGACAACGATGCCGCTGAGATGGAATGATGCTTTTTTCTCAGGAAACCCGACAATTGCCGCTTTGGGTCTCAATCCTGTCCTGAATTTCACAGATTCATTCAAATACCGTTTTGCGAGTACATACGATGAAAAGGTTGTGCGAGAGCACTATTCAGTGATGGCTGAATATCTGGGCGTCAGGAAGCCGGATGCAGAAACATTACATTACACGCGATTTAACCCGGCAAGTAACCGGGACGCGACCATCCGGTTAGCAAAACAACCGAATATTATTCTGGTTATGCTGGAATCCCTGGGCGCCAGCAGACTGGGGATCTTCGGCCATCCATTAAAACCGTCACCCAACCTTGATGAGATCGCCCGGAATGGTTGGTTTTTCCCCAACTTCTACGTGCCGGTTTCAGGCACATCGAGAACGGTGTTTGCAAGTTTAACGGGGTTGCCGGACGTTTCTACGGTGCGTACAGCATCACGTAACCAGATGATTATCGAACAACATTCTGTGGTGAATGCCTTTGATGGCTATCCCAGGTATTACTTTATTGGTGGCGCCGCTGGTTGGGCCAATGTCAGCGCGGTATTGCGTACCAACATCAAGGATTTGAACTTATATGAAGAAGGGAGCTATAGCGCTCCAAATGTGGATGTATGGGGTATCTCTGATCTGGATTTATTCAAGGAAGCAAATGCGGTATTGGAATCTCTGCCTCGTGACAAGCCTTTTATTGCATTTATTCAGACATCAGGCAACCATCGACCTTTTACTATTCCGCCAGAAAATGATGGATTTGAAACGATTCAAGTGCCTGAAGAAGAATTGCGTAAATTCGGGTACAAGAGTAATGAACAGTTTAACGCGGTACGCCTGCTGGATTTTAATATCGGACGTTTTCTGGAAATGGCCAGAAAGGCAGGGTATTTCGAAAACACTATTTTCGCATTTTATGGCGATCACAATAACCGGATCACAACGACACCACATATGAAGCCATTCTATGAGACGTTGGATCTAGATGGTTTGCATGTACCTTTTATGCTTTATGCACCGGACCTGATTGGTCAGCGTCGAGTGGAGGCCGCAGCAAGTCTGGTTGATCTATTGCCTACTCTTGCGGACTTTGCAGGAGTTCCCTTTTATAACACCACAATGGGTAGAAGTTTGAATCAACGGATTGACGAAAATCGCGCTGTATATACCCAAACGTCAAGTAAAACGAGTCCTGTCATCGGTGCGGTCACCAAAGATTTTATGCTGCGGATGAATTTTGATAGTACGGACATTAAGCTGCATGATCTTAACAGTGATACACCCGAATCGGATGTCAGCCATCTACACCCGGAGAAGACAGAAAAATTAAGCCGGATAACTCGAGCTATTTACGAAACAACAAAATGGATGTTCCATCACAACAAACACTTACCACAGGATAAATAGAAGGACCGTCCCTGTATGAAACTGGCAATACTGGATATCTGGGTGCTTGGGCTATACTTTGGGCTGGTCCTCTTGCTTGGTTTCTACTTCTCAAGAAAAAATACCAATACCGAAGAGTATTTTGTGGGAGGGCGGTCATTTCCCGGATGGGCAATCGGGCTGAGCCTGGTAGGTACATCGATCAGTTCCATCACCTTCCTGGCATATCCCGGTGATGCTTATAAAACGGCATGGTTACGTTTTTTGCCCAACCTGATGCTGCCCGTGGCAATACTGTTCGCAGCGTACTATTTCTTACCTGTGTTTCGCCGTAAAAAGACAACCTCTGCCTATGAGTTCCTGGAAGACCGCTTTGGGCCTTCTGTCAGGGGGTATGGTGCGGTTGCGTTTATAGTTGCCCAGTTGGTCCGGTTAAGCACAATTCTGTATCTCCTGTCTTTACTTTTGCACGAGTTGACAGGCCTTGACCCTGTAACCTGTATTGTCGTCAGCGGGGTATTTGTTTCGGTTTATACCGTTATGGGAGGCATAGACGCTGTCATCTGGACTGATGTGTTACAGACAGTTGTCCTGGTGGCAGGTGGCATAATGTGCCTCTATGTCATTATTGAATTGCTGCCTAATGGATTTTCTGATGTCTTCAGCATTGCCGGGCAGCATGGAAAATTAGCTTTTGCTGAATTGCGTGACGGCTCTTTACACCCGGTTTCCTGGGATGTGTCGTTGTTAAACAAGACGGGTACGATGATGTTGATTCTCGGTGTTACCTCCTGGCTTACTGAATACAGCAGTAATCAAAATACCGTACAACGATACTGTGCTGCAAAATCAGAAGCTGAAGCACGAAAAGGTATGTATATCTGTGGTGCCAGCAGTTTACCGATCTGGGCATTCTATATGTTTCTGGGGACCGCATTATATGCATTTTATCAGGTATACCCTGACCCGGAGGCAGCCATGATGCTGGATGGTACAAAGAAGCCAGAGCAAATACTGCCATTTTTTGTATTATCTGAACTGCCGGCAGGCATTGTTGGTCTGGTGCTGGCAGCTGCACTTGCTGCTGCGATGTCATCTTTGGACTCCAGCATTAATGCGATATCGACGGTTTCGATTGTCGATATTTACCGTCGTCATATACGCCCCGGGCAGGAAGACAGACATTACCTGTATGTGGCCTGGGCGCTGGCGGCATTGGTATCCTGTTTGATGATTGCCGGCGCGATTTATATTAATCAGGCCGATACAAAAACTTTACAGGATACGGCCACTGTTCTGGCATCTCTGTTGGGAGGAGGGTTGTTGGGCTTGTATCTTATTGGCTTTTTTGCCAGTAAAGGGGATGCGCGTAGTGCATGGGTGGGTATTGCGGTAACAATGGTTTTTACACTGTGGACGATTCTCGATAAGAGAGGTTTGTTGCCGGAGAGTCTTTCTTTGCCGTTTGATGCTTATTATGCAACCTTGATTGCCAATTTCCTGATGTTTGTCGTTATATATGTATTCGCGACGGTTGTTTTCCGGAATCCGCACGTGAAGTAGCGGCCGCGCCAGCCAATAAATAAATTAAAGCCCCGATTGTGAGCACCGGGTCGATCATATAATCCCAATAATTGGTTGATTCCAAAGGACCAAAATAAAAACTGATTGTTGCAAGGCATAGCAAACTACTGGTCCATGAGCTTTTCAGGAAAAACAGAGTCAATGTGCCCAGGAAATAATAAGCCAATGTTATTGCGTGCATGGGGTCAGTGATGTACCCGTAACGATAGGGGTCAAACAAAGTCAGACCAAGTGTTGTCGGGTAAAACCACAGTCCTGTAAACAGTATGAAGAAACAAAGTCGCTGATAGTCGGTTTTTCTTGCAGGGGTGCTGTGGGTGCCGGCGATTGAATTGATGATATAGATAGCCAGTAACAACTGGGTCAAAATACTTAAATCACCTGTAATGGCCCGTATGTACAGAGGGACAGGTAATCCTGCAAAGGGAATAATGGCCGATACTGCAATGGCGACAGCACCCGGTATCCGTACGCGCAACGGTCGTTTTTTTAACTGTAAGATAAAGGCGAGCAGTGCTGCCCACAGCAAAAACGATGAAATAATGCCTGCACTCATAAGTTGATGTCTGTCGTAAAAAATACATGCTTTATCGCTGATTTGTTCCAGGTATAGACGAGATGATACCGGCTATACTCATCTTGTATTAAATAAGGGTAATCGTATTGGAATTCACAGTGATCATTTCTGCACATGTTTTTTGCTGCCCGGGCAATAAGACGGATTTTCTGTTCAGGTGATACCATGCTTTGACCGAGGTCTTCTTCCAATATTCTTATGAAATCTGTGTTTGTCGGCTGTTGTGTGTGTGATGTCTTGTCTTCAAATACATAAACAGGAGACCATTGGCTGTCAGGACCATATTGATATAATTTCAATCGGTTCCTGTTGGCGTTAAGGTCATTGAATACGCCAATTTCTCCAAGGCTGTCGTGATGAGCCAGTGCGACCGCGGAATTCGGATTGCTGATGTTAATAAACGTTGGTGTACTCCAGTTTGCTCCAGCGTCCCGGGATGTAGTTTGCAGTACTCTTTTATTCCCGTCTTTATCAGATGGGCCGGCGTAACGCATAAGCACACGCGCGTTGGCAGTGCCGGTGGCATGGATGACGGGTTGCAATGAGTGTCTCCCTTTGCTCATTCGCGATTTGGTGATGATTTCGCCCTCGGCGCTAACGTGTAACAGTTCCCCAAATTTACCTGCAAATTCGTGGTATATCGGAAGTCCGATGGATCCATCGGTATAAAACAGGGGAGCCCCTTTGACGAGTGTACTCAGATTTAGAAAAGGGGCGGTAATCAGGCGTTTGCCGGCACTCCAGGTTTGACCATCATCGTTTGATGTCGACCAGTTGATCGCACTCGCAGCCCACCCTCCAAATGAAACACTGACAAAGAAAAGATGCAGAGTATCGTCAGGAGCCTGGGTGATAACTGTATTACCTAGTTTTCGAATGTATCGACGGGTTTGAGCCTGCGTTTTTTTTGCAGTTTGTATTGCAACCGGTTGGTCCCAATGTAGGGTTTCCGGGTCAAAAAAAGACGTAAACACCTGTATATCTTTAGCCCCTTCTCTTGAGCCTCCCCACCAGGTTGCAATCAAGCCACCTGAATTTAGCCGGGCGATTGAGGGAGCATGAACGAGGAGGGAACTGTCGTCATTCACAATCCATGATTCGATTTTGGTTAACGTCGTGTTTTCTGTATCACCCGAAGGGAGCGAGTGTGACCTGACGTCAAACTGGTTTGAAGGCGCAGTGATCAGCAGGCTATTGACCAGAGCCAGGCCAAATACAATGATGATACAAGCCAGGTTGCCGAGTCTGATGGTTGAGAAGGGGAATGCAGGAATTGGGAATACCGTGTTCTGTTAGTTGTTTAATGTTAAATGACTCACGACAATTTACGGCGATCGTCTGTTAATTTGTAACACATCATCTGCTACCTTTTCTACCAGGATTTTCTGTTCGAAAATGTAATATCATGTTTTAAAAATGCGACATGTTGTTCAAACTATTGACGTTTACTTAAATTCCATCCCACAACAGAGTTTTCCATGAATTACCGCCAGATTTTCACCTTCTCAAGACTTTGGATGATGTTCGGAGTGACCCTTGTGGTGATGTTCGGAATCCTGCTGCTGGTCGGTGGCAGAGCCTTTCAGGAAGCTCCGCCAATGCCCAAAGCAGTCGTTTCGGTTGACGGTGCAGAAACGACAGTGATTTTCACTGAAGAGAACATCCGGGAGGGCCGCGATGTGTGGCGCCGGTTGGGTGGAATGGAGCTGGGCTCTGTATGGGGGCATGGCAGTTATCTGGCGCCTGACTGGACGGCTGACGTGCTGCACCGGGAAGCCATGGCAATGCTGGATTCTGAAGGTGATTTTGAAAAACTGTCCGAACCGGCTCGTGCCGCCCGGATCGCAGGGTTCGCCGCCCGTTTCCGCACCAATACATATGATCCTGAAACGGGAAATATCATAATATCGTCAGCCCGGGCTCAGGCAATTGCCGCGATCAGCACACATTACATTGCCTTGTTCGGCGGTAGCGGTGACGGTCCTGAAGCGGAGGCCATGCGGGAAGCCTTTGCCATCCCCAACTCACCGCTGGGTACGAATCCGGACGAGGATATTCACGCCCTGGTATCCTGGTGGTGGTGGACTTCCTGGGCGGCGGCCACTTTGCGTCCTGATGACACGGTAACCTACACCAACAATTGGCCCCACGAACCCCTGGTTGGAAACAAACCCAATAGTTCCATCTTTATCTGGACATTCATTTCCATCGTGTTGCTTCTGGTTGGTATTGGCGCGTTATGCTGGTTCTTTCTGCGGGAACGGGAAGAATGGCAAAAAGATACTGATCCTCTTTCAGACGCTCCGGACAAAAACCCGATTGCCGTGATTAGCCCCACCGCTTCCATGAAGGCTATCGTAAAATATATCTGGGTCGTTGCACTCCTTCTGGGATTACAGATCACCCTGGGTGCGGTCACCGCACACTATGCCGTAGAGGGACATGATTTCTATGGAATACCGCTCTCCGAGATTGCCCCGTATGCCTTGACACGTACCTGGCATGTGCAACTCGCGGTGCTCTGGATTGCGACGGCCTGGCTTGGCGCTGGTCTGTACCTGGCGCCCATGATCGCCGGCTCTGAACCACCCATGCAAAAGTTCTGCGTGGATGTTCTCTTGCTGGCACTGGTAATCGCGGTTCTGGGGTCCATGGCTGGTGCGTGGCTTACACTTACCGGGCGGATGACAGATCCCGACCTGGTGTACTGGTTTGGTCATCAGGGATACGAGTACCTGGACATGGGACGTTTTTGGCAGATCCTGATTTTCGCCGGACTGCTTATCTGGCTGGCATTGATGGCAAGATGTATTGTGCCGGCTATTCGCGCCGGCGGGGCCGACAGGCATCTTCTCCTCCTCCTGCTGATTTCATCAACCGGTATTGGCCTGCTGTTCGGCGCCGGTTTTTTCTATGAGCGCGATACGCATCTTACCATCGCCGAATACTGGCGCTGGTGGGTTGTTCATCTCTGGGTCGAAGGTGTGTTTGAGGTGTTCGCAACCGCCTGGGTCGCCTGGGTGTTCGTACACATGAGGCTGTTGCGGTCATCGACAGCAGCGATTTACGTCATGTTTTCTGCCATGATTTTCCTCGGAGGTGGCATACTGGGCACTTTCCATCACCTGTACTTCTCTGGTACACCGGAACCTGTGCTGGCGCTTGGCTCGGTTTTCTCAGCGCTTGAGGTTGTGCCGCTGGCACTGATTGCCTTTGATGCCCACGATCACTGGCGCGCGGAACGTCATGTACCCTGGGTTCGCCGTTATCATCTGCCGCTGATGTTCTTCATGGCTGTTGCATTCTGGAACCTGGTCGGCGCCGGAGTACTTGGTTTTCTTATCAATCCGCCCCTGTCGCTTTATTACCTGCAAGGATTGATGACGACCCCAACCCATGGACATGCCGCGTTATTCGGCGTCTACGGTATGCTTGGAATTGGTTTGTTGCTGCTCTGCCGGCGTGATCTTCCCCAGGTGGAAGGCGCCTGGTCTGATCGGATACTGCTTTGGGTATTCTGGCTGTTTAACGGAGGTCTGGCACTGATGGTGTTCGGCTCGTTACTGCCCCAGGGAATCATACAGGCACTGGTATCATTCGATCAGGGTTACTGGTATGCCCGTGCACCCGAACTCATGCATTCACCAATAATGGAAACACTGGTCTGGCTGAGGGTGCCGGGCGACATCGTGTTCTCGCTGGGCGCCTTGTTGCTTCTTGTATTCCTGGTGCGGCTGGAGAAATGGGGTCGGAGTAAAGTGCCGGAGTAAAGTGCCGGAGTAAAGTGCCGGAGTAGGGAGAATTAAATCAATACGCCTTTATCAATCCTGCAGTCCACTTTTGGTTACCAGGAATTCAGACCGCTTCAGCAGGACATCATTGAACACGTTCTGACCGGAGGTGACGCCCTGGTGCTGATGCCAACAGGCGGCGGTAAATCGTTGTGCTACCAGTTGCCGGCGTTGTTGATGGAAGGATTGGTAATCGTTATTTCACCCCTGATTGCGTTGATGGAAGACCAGGTCCGGCAGGCCAGACAAATGGGTATCAGTGCGGGATATCTGAATTCCGCACAATCTGTTCAGGATTATGCCAGGACCATAAGAGAAATCAGAAAAGGGACACTGAAGCTGCTCTATCTGGCGCCGGAAAGATTACAAAAACCGGAGACGACAAATCTGATTGAGAATGCCATGGTCTCGCTTGTGGCCATTGATGAAGCCCACTGTGTCTCTCAGTGGGGTCATAATTTCCGACCTGATTATCTGTTGCTTGGCATGTTCAAGGAACGTTTTCCGGATATACCGCTCATCGCCCTGACCGCCACCGCCAATGATCTCACCCGCAACGAGATTCTGGAGAAACTCAACATCTCTGGCGCCAAGACGTTCATCACGGGGTTCGACAGGCCTAATATCTATTATCAAATTCAACAAAAGAAAAACCCACGGCAGCAACTGGCGGGTTTCCTCAGGAATCGCCATGGACAGTCAGGCATTGTCTACTGCCTGTCAAGGAAAAAAACCGACCAGACAGCGGCCTGGCTGGGCAGTCAGGGATATGATGCCTTACCGTATCACGCCGGTATGGAAGCAGAAGACCGGCAGGTCAATCAGCGCCGTTTTCTTGAGGAGGAAGGTATCATTATTGTGGCCACCATAGCGTTCGGTATGGGTATTGATAAACCGGATGTCAGATTTGTTGCCCATCTGGACCTGCCTAAAAGCATCGAAGCCTATTATCAGGAAACAGGCAGGGCAGGACGAGACGGTGAGCCAGCGGATGCCTGGATGACGTACGGTTTGCAGGATGTGTTGCTACTCCGGCACATGGTTCTGCAAAACCCGGATGAACAACAGATCCGGATTGAACAGCACAAGCTGAATTCGATGCTTGCCTTCTGTGAACTGACAGAATGCCGCAGGAAAATTCTTCTCAAATACTTCGGCGAGGAGTCTGTTGACCACTGTGGTCATTGCGATAACTGCGTCGTGCCCAAGCCGACGTTCGATGGCACAGTGGTCGTGCAGAAACTCCTTTCCACGATCTTCCGCACGGGCCAGCGTTTTGGCGTGAAATACATTATCGATGTGCTGCTGGGTAAAGAGGACGAACGCATATCCCGTTTTGGTCATGATCGCCTGAGTGTTTACGGCCTGGGTAAGGAAATGAACGTCAATGAATGGCGAAGCGTCATCAGACAGACTGTTGTACGGGGACTGGTAGAGGTGGATGTTGGCGGTTACGGCGGCTTGAAACTATTACCGTCATGCCGTGCTTTGCTGCGGGGGGAAGAATCAATAGACCTGAACAAGGATATGACACAGACACCGGCAAAGGTCCCCGGCAGAGTCGCCATTGAGAACCTGGACTATGATGAAGTGCTCTTCGAGGGATTAAAGCGGCTGCGAACCACAATTGCCAGTGAGAACAAGCTGGCGCCGTATATGGTGTTTCACGACAGTACTTTAAAAGAGATGGCAGCCTTTAAACCTGCTGATAAAAAGGCATTATTGACGGTTAACGGCGTCGGAGAGGTCAAATTGCAGAGGTTTGGCGACAGGTTCCTGGAAGTCCTTACGGGCGGTGACATGGATAATAAAAGCTGACCCATTGTTTGCGACATCTTACTCGAATCGAGTATTCTGCATGGATGGATATTAACCTCTCTACGCGTGTTCCGGGCCTCCTTCCTGGTAAACAAACCTCAAGGCCATTCGTCTATTGATCCGATGAGGTGTCTGTAAAAGTGTCAATGAGCTTTTTTGAACGCTATTTATCCGTCTGGGTTGTGCTGTGTATTATCGGCGGAATTCTGCTTGGAAAAGTGGCGCCTGACTTTGCCGGCACGCTCGATGGTATAGCGATCCGTGTCAACGATGCACCGGTGGTTTCCATCCCGATAGCTATTTGCCTGTTCTTCATGATGTATCCCATCATGGTAAAGATTGATTTTCACGAAGTCATCAGCGCCGGTAAAGCGCTGAAGCCGGTTGGCCTGACGCTGTTCATCAACTGGGCCATCAAACCATTTACCATGTATGCGATTGCAAGTTTTTTTCTCGGCAGCCTGTTCCTGTCACTGATTGGTCCCGATGCGGTCGACCTCGTAAAATTTCCATTAGGTGCGGAGTTGCTGGTCGGCGACACTTATGGCGCCGGACGAGTGGTACTCGTTGATGGTATTAAAATGCTGGAAGTCCCGCTCTGGCGCAGCTACCTTGCCGGATGCATTCTTCTCGGCATCGCACCCTGTACCGCCATGGTACTGGTCTGGGGTTACCTGTCCAAAGGTAATGATGGACACACGCTGGTGATGGTCGCAATCAACTCGCTGATCATGCTGGTACTGTTTGGGTTCCTGGGTGGTTTCTTACTCGGTGCAGGTAAATTGCCCGTTCCCTGGCAAGCTCTACTGCTGTCTATAGGTATCTATGTGGCGCTGCCTCTGCTTGCCGGCTATGCCTCACGGAAGTGGATTATCAGAGTCAAAGGTAAACAGTGGTTCGAAGAGTCCTTCCTGGGATTCCTGACACCAGTGACCATAACCGCGTTGCTGGTTACACTCGTTCTTCTCTTCTCCTTCAAGGGAGAGATCATAGTCCAGAAGCCGTTGACCATTCTGTGGATTGCCATTCCGCTGTTTGTACAGACATTGATCGTCTTCGCCCTGGGTTACGGACTGTCCAGGTTGTTGGGACTCAGTTACAGGGATGCTGCTCCTACCGCCATGATCGGTGCGTCCAACCATTTTGAAATTGCGATCGCGACCGCGGCAATGTTGTATGGATTATCCTCGGGCGCTGCTCTTGCGACCGTGGTCGGTGTGCTGATTGAGGTACCGCTCATGTTGATGCTGGTAAAATTTTGCCTGCGCACGCAAAACTGGTTCCCCAATACCTCTCCCGGCTGAAGAGGCAATTTAACAGCGATGATATCCGTGAGTGGATATGAAGCAGGCAGATTATTCGGGATTTTTTTGCAACACCAGACGATAACATTGCAACCAGTTACGTAAAAAACAGTGTGCCGACCCCCACAGGTAAATGCGGAAACTTCGATAATCTGCTTCGCCAAATTTTTCGACGATAAAGTCCCGGTTGGCATCAAATCGTTGTGCCCATTGGACTAAAGTCAGGTAGTAACTGTTCCGGTCATCCCAAACTCCCTTCAGGTCAAAAGGCATTGACGCCATCGATTTCAGGAACTCGTGGAGTACAAAAAAGGAATGGTTACCGGGATAGATGTGTTCCGTGATAAAGGATGATTTCCGGTGTTTTTTGGGGAAAGCGCCCGCATCAAAAACCACGTGCCCTCCAGGCCTCAACAGATTGTCAAAACAATTCAGGATTCTTGTATAGTCGGGTAAATGCTCCATGACACCCAGTAAAACAATGGCATCGAATTGTTTTTCGGACTTGAACTCCAGGATATCCGACATCACGTTGGTTATCGGCAGATTTTTTTCGGCAGTCAGTTGTTGCATATAATTAAAGGATTGTTCGGCTATCGTGATGCCGGTCACATTGATCTCTTTTCGAGCCGCGTATTCTGCAAACGAACCCCAACCTGGACCAATCTCCAGCACTTCACTACCGGGAGTCAACTTGCATCGATCGAGAATAAAATCCATTTTCCGGCGAACTGCAACGGTAAGTTGTTCATCCTCTGATTCGAATATACCTTGGGTGTAACAACGAAATTCACGGTCCAGGAACGCCAGAAAAAATGAACTGTCCCGCTCATAATGTTGCCGGATCGCCGACTTGTTGACCGCGATCTGCCCCAGTAGCAATGGCGCAATGAACCGCCAGAGAGACTTGAAAAAGTGTCGATCCTGCATGTGATGGCGCAGGTCATAAATTGCAAGCATATCGCCCTTGAGGTCAATCCAGCCGTTAATATAGGCGTTTGCAATAATCCCCTCATCGAATGAGGTAATGGCCTTCAAACCTTTGGGATGATTTATCTCCAGTTTAAATCTGGATGAACCCGTGCCGATGTGGTATTCACTGCCGTCCAGAAGTATCACATCGAAGCTCACTTCGCTGTCACGAAACCTTTGCTTGATAAATTCAATAAACTGCTTCCCTCCGCGCGATCTGGCGTCCGGCTTCATGCCGGATTCCGGTATGTTCATTGAAGTCATTGAACACTCCAGTTAGTGTTTCCTGAAATTATTACCTATCTAATATGATCAAGCAATTAATTCTGTTTATCCAAATAGCGGTCAGTTGGAGGGGTTTGGCGATTGGTTTTAAGGTGAATGCAATAACGGTCTTGTTTGGCAACTCCCCTGGTTACTACGCCTGATAAAAGAAAATTAACAATTCCATGGAAGAAAATCCCGACTTCATGTGACTACTCGATATAACGAATTCCTCAAACAGACATCTCCATGATAAATGAAGACACTGACCACGACCTGTTAGCTCGTTTTTATCAAAAAGACGACGATTCAGCACTTGGTGTTTTCGTGGAACGACATCGAGACTGGGCGCTATCACAGGCGCGCAGATACTTCGTTGAAGAGGCCGAAGATATCGTGCAATTGTCGATATTGCGACTGATGGACTCGCAGCCGGTAGATGGTGTGGTAACCCATCCTCTTGGGTGGTGGCGAGCCATCATCAGTGCAACTGCAATGAATAAACTTCGCAATGCAATACGACGTCGTGAACGAGAGCAGGATGCACTCGACATATCAGCGATCAAGCATGTCGACACGGATCTTGATGAGTCTGTTGCCAGAAAACAATTGATCAGTTTGATTCATGAAGAACTGGATCGAATGGATGAGCGAATGCGAGGCCCATTGTTCAAGCGCTACTTCGAGGATCTCAGCTACAGAGAAATCTCGAATATATTAAAACTGAGCCCTGGAACCGTAGCATCTCGTTTGGCACGAGGAATCGCACATATCCGCGAATCGCTTGTTCATCGTGGAGTCCTGGTCTTTCCATCAAATAATCAAGGAGCAATCACAATGCCTGTTAATAATTCATCCATAGTCAAGAAAAACAAGGAATTCGCGTTAAAGTGGCGGGATATCTGGACGGTCCTTCTCGATGACAATGTCCGTGTACTCGGCAGGATTACATCAAGTATCGATAATGATGGAAACGTAGAAATACATTGGCGAATGGACACCGCTCTAGATGACTCCCCGACCCGGGATGGAACTCCTGAACCTGCGAAGGATCATCAATGGAGTGAGAGGGAAATAGTCTTGACTGATGTCGACAGGTTTACGTGGAGTCATTTTCGCGCCTCAGAAGGCTCTATGAAAAGCAAAACCGCTGGCTGGGACTATCAATTTACACCGTCTAATGAACACAGTGTATGCGTTTCCAGTATCCGTGATGCCCAGAATGCCGCCAAGATCATGCCGAGGAGTCAGGATAACCAAAGCGAATGGATTATCAACCCGGAAACCGACAAGGAAGGATCAGATGATAATAGTTCCGTCATTCCGGATCTGTTTATGCCTTTGTATATTTGCAATCAATCCCTGGATGGAAAGTCCAATCGGACAGTGCAATGGATGAGTTTTGAAGTTAAAGAAAACGGAAGACAATGGATGATCCTGCCGTCTCATTTGCGGTATGCCGGACGGAAAGGACTACCCACTGGCTTAAGCCACACTTTTGAACTCAGTAATCCCCAGATTGACAACAACGTCTTTTCCATTTGGGTGGACAACGATGGTGCATTGATCGGAATGAGTGATAACCGCCAGTCGATTTTGGCAACCGATAATGAGGCAATTGCACGTGGATTGGTTTCAAGGGGACGTTGTTGAGCTTTCGGGTGACCTGGTAGGTATGGACCCGACACAGCTCTGAAGTGAACTCATTGCATCCTGAATGGGTGGACAGAATTACCCGGCTGTTTTTCGAATATCTGTCTGGCGACGTTAGACCACTTCAACCAGGGGTGGGTCAGCTTCTGCATTGTTGTAGCCGTGTTCTGTCACCAGACTCACCGCCTCGTGTTTGAACTCAGGGGTATATCTTTTTCTTGTGCGTTTGCTCATAGAACACCTCGTCTTGATTCATAATATAACGCTTAATTTGGTGTCTAGAATTCGGGGGAAGATCATGTTTGGATGGTTTGACCTAGTGGTTGATTTACTCAATGCGTCAATGCGTTGTTCTATCAGCTAGATGATAGATACGAATTTTTCTTGGGACCTCCCAAATTGCTGGCACGCAAATTTTGCAAAATTACTGTCATGCAATAAACACCCGGTGCAAAAGACAAATGCAACCAGGCATTGATCTACCAATTTAACATCTTAAGCATAAAATATTTGTAAATATTTATTGAATATTAGTTATTTATGAGTACTATACTGTATATATTAACAGGTATAGGATTCAGCTCTGACAGCTACTCAGGAATTGTTCTCGACTTATCTCCAGGCAGTTTTTTAAGCAGACACCAGACATTCAGTATTAACCCATCATAAGGAAGACCCACCACATGCA
>LXNI01000593.1_pt1 | contig 40204 bp, 35 predicted proteins | sample 809091 | NCBI WGS metagenome assembly LXNI01 (sample SAMN04870527, study PRJNA318959) | sponge metagenome | biome: 01000161; feature: marine sponge reef; material: water | host: Sarcotragus foetidus | place: Greece: Milos, Mediterranean Sea | collected 2013-05-29 | depth 5-7 m
AGGTCCGCGAATGTCGTTGTCACCGTGCGGGATGACGATGGAGGCAGCGGCGGGGATACCGACGAGGGTGACGTGGACAACGAGGCCGCGGCCCTGATGGTGCTCGAGGGGATGACGCCGGAGACCGCCGCTGCTGCGCTGTTCGGCGAGCACGATCTGAGCGCAGCCCAACTTGGAGCCCTGGACCGGCTGGGCAACCGGAACGGGCACTACGATCTCGGCGACCTGCTCTCGTGGACCGAGCGCTGCCGTCGGTCTTCCGGCTCCGGTTCACGCGGTCGCGACGGCCGCCGCCGTGGTCGCACCGCTCAACGCATGCGCCGCCGCGCCCGAGGCCTGCTGCGTCGAAGCCCGGGCCGTCCGCGGCGTCGACGCGCCCCGTGGTTCGCGCCGCTCCTTGTTGCGGCGGCCACCTGGTCGTGCACCGACGATGTCGTACAGCCGCCGGTTGCACCGGATCCCGGTGTCCTGACGATTGAGTTGACGGCGCCGCCCACGGCCCGCGACATCGGTGCGTTGTTGGTGGTGGAGGGTCCGGGCATCGATTCGATCCGGGCGCCGGGCTTCGAACTCTTCGAGTCCGAGGCTCCTGGCCCGCGCCAGATCGTCGTCGCCGGAACGCTCACGACAGGGCCCATTGCGGAATTCCAGGTGCCTGATCGGGCGCTCCGCACGCAGTATCGGGTGAGGCTTCTCGAAGTCACTGGCGAGGACTACTCGCTCAGGGATTTGTCCGGGTACGAAGTCGTGATCCGACGTTAGGCGTCGATCACCGTGGTCCCCTGCCGCGCGCCCGGCGGCGGCAGGGGACCACACGCCGCCAGCGCCGGACGGGACGCGTGCAGGCGCCGGGCAGAACGCACGCCGCGAGCCGGGATTATGTTGCATTCATGAAAGAACCACGAGTCGCGCCAGCCAAGGCCAGAGTCGCCGTCATCGGAGCCGGCATCGTCGGCAACTGCCTGGTCGAGCATCTGGCCCGGCTCGGCTGGGACGACCTGGTGCTCATCGACAAGGGCCCGCTCCCCAACCCCGGCGGATCGACCGGCCACGCGTCCAACTTCATCTTCCCCACCGACCACGGCCGCGAGATCGCGCTGATCACCCTCGAAAGCCAGCGCCAGTACGAAGCGCTCGGCGTCAACACGACCTGCGGCGGAGTCGAAGTTGCCCGCACCGAGGAGCGCATGGAGGAACTCCGGCGTCGAATGACCTCGGCGCGCGTGTGGGGAATCGAGAGCGAGTTGCTGACGCCGGCAGAAGTCGTCGCCAGGGTGCCGTTCGTCAACCCGGACGTGATCCTCGGCGGCTTCTACACCCCCAGCGTGTCCGTCGTCGACTCGGTCCGGGCGGGCACGATCATGCGCGAGCGGGCGCTGGCCAGGGGCGTCCTGGCCGTACTGGACAGGACCGAAGTTACCGGCCTCGAAGTGGACCCCGTGCCCTTCGGCCGCCCCCGCATCCGGGCGGTGGCCACCTCCCGCGGTACCATCGAAGTCGACCACGCGATTGTCGCCTGCGGCGTCTGGAGCCCTCGCATCGCCGCCATGGCCGGAGCCACGATCCCGCTCACCCCGGCCGTGCACCAGATGGCCGACTTCGGCCCCATCGAGCTTCTGCTGGAGACCGGCAACGAGATCGGCTACCCGATCGTGCGCGACATGGATTCGTTCATGTATGAAAGGCAGAGCGACGGAGCCATGGAGGTGGGCTCCTACGCGCATCGCCCCATTCTGTTGCGGCCCGAGGAGATTCCCTCCATCGCCGACGCGGAGCGCTCCCCCACCGAACTGCCCTTCACGCCCGGCGATTTCGCGCCGCAACTCGAACACGCGCGCGAGATCATGGGCGAGTTGCTGGCCGGCACCGAGATGCAGTACGCCATCAACGGCCTGCTCTCTCTCACGCCCGACACCCAGCAGCTGCTGGGCGAGACCGCCGAGGTGGCCAACCTCTGGTCGGCGGCCGCGGTGTGGGTGCGTGAAGGCCCCGGCTCGGCGCGTCTGATCGCCGAGTGGATGACGCACGGCTACCCGCGCCTGCTGGACCCGCACGAGTCGGACGTCACACGCTTCCAACCCCACGAGCGCACCGGGCATCACGTCCGCGCGCGCTGCCGCGAGCACTTCCTCAAGACCTACGGGATCGTGCATCCGCGCGAGCAGTGGGAGTCCGAGCGGGGCGTGAACCGGTCGCCCTTCCACCCCCGCACCGAGGCGCTCGGGGCCGAGTACTTCGAGGCGCGGGGATGGGAGCGCCCGCAGTGGTACGCCTCGAACGAGGACCTGGTGGCGCGCTACAACGTCCCGGACCGCCCGCACGAGTGGGACCGCCGCTGGTGGTCGCCGATCATCAACGCGGAACACCTGCACCTGCGCGAGAAAGTTGGCGTCGTGGATCTGGGCGCCTTCCAGATCTTCGACGTGTCGGGCCCCGGCGTGGTCCCGTACCTGGAGAGCATGACCGTCAACGCGTGCGACCGTCCGGCCGGAAGCTCGATCTACACGCCGCTGCTGACGCCCGATGGCGGCTTTCGCGCCGATCTGACCATCCAGCGGCTGGCGCACGACCGGTTCCGCATCGTTACCGGGGTGTTCGACGGCGCCCGCGACGCATTCTGGTTCCGCAAGCACCTTCCGGCTGACGGTTCGGTGCAGTTCGAGGACCGCTCATCCGCGGTCAGCACCCTAGGCGTGTGGGGACCGAACGCGCACACTTTGCTCGGCAGGATCACCGACAGCGGACTCGACCAGGCGGAGTTCCCGTACGGCACGACCCACCGCGTCCTGATCAACGGCATTCCCGCCACTCTGCTGCGCATCTCCTACGTGGGCGAGAGCGGCTGGGAGATCTACACGCGCACGGAGCACGGCCTGGCACTCTGGGATGCGATTTGGGACGCAGGGCGCGAGTTCGACGCGCGGCCCGTCGGCATCGGCGTCTACGGCATCACCGGGCGCATGGAGAAGGGCTACCTGCTCATGGGCTCTGAGCTCACTTCCGAGTACTCGCCAGTTGAGGCCGGGCTGGCGCGGCCCCGCGTGAAGCGGACCGACTTCATCGGCAAGGCCGCCTATCTGAAAGCCCGCGAACAGGGGCCGGTGGCGAGGGCCTGCACGCTGACCATGGACAACCATGTGAGCGCATCGGGCGTTGCGCGCTTTCCCACCGGAGGCAACGAGCCAATCCTGACGCTCGACGGGGACCGCATCGTGGACGCGCTGGGCAGGGAGTCCCGGGTAACCTCCGCCGGGATGGGACCGACCGTAGGCAAGTATCTCCTGATGGCCTACCTGCCGGTCGAGCGTGCCCGGGTTGGCGAGCGGCTGCAGGTGATGTACATGGACGAGTGTTTTCCGGTCACCGTGGCAGCGGTTGGCACGGCGTTGTTCGACCCGGCCGGCAGCCGGATGAAGTCCTAGCCGCGGGCTTCGGGCGCCTTCGCCCTGCCGTTCTTCCGACTGTCGCGGACCGCAACGGCCAGTCGTCTACCTCGCCGCGTCCTCGCCCCGCGCATGCACCACCTCGCGCGCACTCGGGTTGACCGATGGACGGAACGGGATCTCGCACACCCGCGCCCGGTCGGGCTCGCCCGGCACGGTCGCGTACTCGTCCGGCAACCACACCGTAAGCTCCGTGCCGATCGCCGACATCCCCACAGGCACGTAGCCCATCGCGATGTTGCATCCGAGTTCAGGCGCGTGCCAAGGCGAAGTCAAATACCCGATCGCATCGCCCCCGTCGGCGCCCGACACCAGCCAGAAATCGGGCGCGTAGTCGTCGATCGGATTGCCGCCCATCTTCATCCCCACCATGACCATGGAGAACGGCGGCCGTCCGGCCTCGATCTCCGCGCGCATCCGTTCGAGCGCGGCCCGGCCGATGTAGTCCCCCTCCTTCTCGCGCGGCACCTGGTAGGCGAGGTTGCACTGGAACGGCACGGTCTCGTGGTCCATGTCCTGGCCCCACGACAGAATGCCCGCCTGAATGCGCCGCTGATGGCCGGGAGCGATCACCATGAGCTGGTGCGCCTTTCCGGCCTCGAGGATCGCGGCCCACAGCCTCTCGGCGTGCAGGGTCGCGTCCCGCAGATAGATTTCGTAGCCCTTCTCGCCCGAAAATCCCGACTGCGAAATCACTACCGAACACCCCGCGATCTGGGCTTCCATGAGCCCGTAGTACGGAATGTCGCGAATCGTATTACCCACCAGGTCGGCCATCAGCGCCAGCGACTTCGGCCCCTGGATCTGGAGCGGACACACGTCGATCTCGTCGATTTCGACGTCCATCCCCAGTCCCACGTTGACGCCCTGAAGCCAGAACAGCAGGTCGGAGTCCGCCAGCGAGAACCAGAACTCGTCCCCGGACAGGCGAAGCAGCACCGGGTCGTTGAGGATGCCGCCCCGCTCGTTGCAGAGGATGACGTACTTCCCATGCATCGGCTCGATGCGGGTGGCGTCACGGGTGATGACGTAGTCGGTGAACCTCTCGGCGTCCGGCCCGCACACGCGGATCTGGCGCTCGACGGCGACGTTCCACAGCGTGACGTGCGTCGTCAGCGCCTCGTGTTCGGCCGCCGCGCCGCCGTCCTCGGGCCGCACGTAGCCCCGCGGATGGTAGATGCGGTTGTAGGTCGTCGCGCGCCAGCAGCCCGCCTCGTGGGACAGGTGCCAGTACGGAGACTTCCGCACGCGGGTGGAGATGAGCAGCTCCACGGGGGTCCGGCCGCTCTGGCGAAGGTTGATGGGTACGATGCGGTCGGACTGATCGACGGTATCCGGATGGCTGGACATGACTCTCCGAAATGTTCGGGTACTCCGGGGGGGCGGGTGTCACGAGGATGTCCGCCGCGGGCCGGGGCGCGCAAGGGTTCACGATCCACTCCGCCGGGCGGCCACCGCGGCAGTGCAGCAACTCGACGCGCCATCTGGTGCCGTCCACCTCCAGCGGCTTCGAGCTGCCGGCGCTCCGTTGCCGCAGACTTCCGGCCCCACCCGGGGCGGCCGTCACCCGCCAGCGGCTGACGGCCGCCCGCACCGCCCCACCCCTCCGCCGCCCGCCATCACGGCGCGACAGCACCAGCCCCAGCACCCCGGTCCCCTCGGCGGCGAGCATCAGGCGCCGCCCCGCTGCCAGGCCGATCCCTCCCCTCCCGGCCACCCCCCCGGTCTCGGCCACCACCCCCCTCACGGCCCGGCAGCGGAGCGCTTCCTCCATGGCCCACAGCATGTCGTCCTGTCGGCGCAGCCCCGAAACGACCAGCAGCTGTCCGGCTTCGATCCCGAAACGGACCAGACCGGGCGCGTACAGGTCGTCGTCGCGGGCGAGCCAGAGGAGCGCGCCCTGTCGGGCGCCGCCGCGCGTTCCGGCCGCCAGGGCACGCGCCAGCAAAGCCGCGCAGAACCCGGTGGCGGCTTCATCCCCCGCCACTTCGTGGATGCAGCCCAGGCGCAGCCCTCCGCCCGGGAGGGCCCGGTCGATCCTGGAAACACCCAAAGGCAAACACGGCTGGTCCGGCGATCCGGCTTCCTCGATTCCGCGGATCGTGCGACGGAGCGCTTCCGTGGCGTCTCGCCTGGTTTTCGGTATTGTGGACATGGGGCGGACAGTATACCGAATAAAACCCGTATACACAACCCGCCACCGGGAGTGCGCGGCGGGCCGAGGTTTCTTGCTGCGTTTTGCATGCGCACGCTAGGTTTTCACCCCGAAATCCATCCCGGCAAAGAGGACATCTCATGCGCGCAAGACAGTTGCTGGTCGGCTCCCTGGTTCTCTTGTCCGGTTGCTCGCTCGCCTTTGTGGACGGCCCGCCGGATTACATCCCCGCCGATCAGCCTGCACCCCCTGGTTCGTGCACCATCGAGAGGATTATGCCCATTCTGGACGCCGTCGGGGCCGGGGCCTTCCTGATCACGGCCCTCACCAGTTCCGAAGGGGATGCCGTACGGTATGGCGCGGTCCTTGGCGGAGGACTCGGCTTCTCCTCCTACACCGGATTCCGCAGGGTGGGAAGCTGCAAGGAACGGATGTTCATGCAGCCGACAGGCCCGGTTCTCGACACGGTTCTCGTCCGATTTCCCCACGTGACCACACCGCTCCTGGCCGAGCCGCTTCTCCCGGATCCGATCTTCACCGGGTTTTCCGTGAACCGCAGTCCAACCGGAATCGGCATATGGCCGAAGCGGAACTGACCACCGCCGCTGCTGCCGTCCTCGCCGCCCTCCACCTAGAGCTCCGCGACCGCTTCGGCGACCGCTATTCCACGGCCGCCGCCGTCCGCGACCACCACGGCAAGGACGACTCGCATCATCCCGTGATTCCGCCCGACGGGGTGGTCTTCGCCGAGTCCACCGACGAGGTCGCGTTTGCGGTGCGGGCCTGCGCGCGTCACGGTGCGCCGGTTATCCCCTTCGGGGCCGGCACCTCGATCGAGGGGCACGTGCAGGCGGTGTGCGGCGGGATCTCGATCGACATGAGCGGGATGAACCGGGTGCTGGCGATCCGTCCGGACGACCTGGACGCGACGGTCGAGGCGGGGGTCACGCGGATGCAACTCGACCGCGAGCTCCGCGGCACGGGGCTGTTCTTCCCGGTCGATCCGGGCGCCGATGCGACGCTCGGCGGGATGGCGGCCACGGGCGCTTCGGGGACGACCACGGTGCGGTACGGCACCATGCGCGACAACGTGGTCTCGCTCACGGCCGTGCTGGCGAGCGGCGAGGTGGTGCGGACCGGGGGCCGCGCACGCAAGTCGTCCGCCGGGTACGATCTCACCAACCTGCTGGTCGGGTCGGAGGGGACGCTGGGCGTGATCACCGAACTCACGCTGCGTCTGCACCCGGTGCCAGAGGCGATGGCGGCCGCAGTGTGTTCGTTCCCGGGGATGGACGAAGCCGTGCATTCGGTGGTGGAAGCCGTGCAGATGGGCGTCCCGCTCGCCCGCGCCGAGCTGCTCGACGGGACGGCCATGCGGGCGGTCAACCGTTACTCGGGGTTCTCGTATGCCGAGTCGCCGGCCGTCTTCTTCGAATTCCACGGCTCCGAGGCCGATGTCGAGGCCCACGGCGCCCTGGTGCAGGAGATCAGCCGGGGCCTCGGCGGCACGTCGTTCGAATACGCGCGCAGGCAGGACGAGCGCGCCCGCCTGTGGAAGGCGCGCCACGACGCATATCCGGCGATTCTGGCCCTGCGTCCGGGTTGTCATGGGCTGACGAGCGACGTCTGCGTCCCGGTGTCCAGGCTCGCGCAATGCATCTCCGAGACCCGGGACGACATGAAGCTCGCGACCGTCCCGTGGGGAATCGTGGGGCACGTGGGTGACGGGAACTTCCACGCCGTCTTCATCATCGACCCCGATTCCGAGGCGGAGCTGGCCGAGGCGGAAGCGATCAACGCGCGCATCGTGCATCGTGCCATTGCGATGGAAGGCACCTGCACCGGCGAACACGGGATCGGGATGGGGAAGATCGGCTACCTGGAGTCCGAGTTCGGTGCGGTGGGTGTTGCGGCGATGCGGGCGGTGAAGGCGGCGCTGGACCCGCAGGGGATCATGAATCCGGGGAAGGTGGTGGGAGACGGGAACCCCTTGGTCATCTCTGCCCGGCCGGTGGAACTGACGAATTCTTGACGTGATTGCATTGCAATCATAGTATGTTGTTCGTGACAGGCCGCTTGGGAGGACGGAGGAAATACCACCATGGCCAGTATTACGATTCGCAACCTCGACGACGAGGTGAAGACGAAGCTACGCGTGCGCGCGGCGACCAATGGTCGCTCAATGGAGGAAGAGGTGCGCACCATCCTGCGTGAAGTGGTCGGAAGGGAAAGTGAGCCAGTGAACCTGGCCCAGGCCATTCGCGCCCGTGTCGCGCCTCTGGGAGGCGTGGAACTGGACCTCCCGGCGCGAGAACCGATGCGTGAACCCCCGGGATTTGACTGAACCGCCGCCCAATGTTCGTTCTCGATACCAACGTCGTTTCCGAACTCCTGCGTCCGGTACCGAATCCGGCCGTTGAGGCGTGGGTGGGGAGCCGTCCCGCGGGGAGCTTGTTCTTCACAGCGGTCGGGGAAGCGGAACTGCGCTACGGCATTGCGATCATGGCGTCGGGGGCGCGTCGTGACCGGCTGGCTGCCGTGGTCGAGGCGGTGGTAGGCGAGGATTTTGCAGACCGCGTGCTGCCCTTCGATAGCTGGGCAGCCCGCAGCTACGCAAGGATTGCCGCCTTGCGCCGTGCAATCGGCCGACCTGCCTCACAGCCTGATTGCCAGATCGCGGCAATCGCCGATTCCTTGGGTGCCATCGTAGTTACGCGGAACACTCGCGATTTCGACGGAACGGGGGTGGCTGTGGTTGACCCATGGTCCCCGAGCGAGACGTGACCGACCGATGATGAAACACATGCCCAAACTCGTGACCCTGGCGCTCCTCCTGGGCTGCGCCTCGAGCCAATCCAGCCAGTCAGCCCAGCCCCTCGACCTGACCCTCGAGAGCATCTTCGGCTCTCGCGGCCGGGCCGGCAGCAGCGAGATCAGTCCTGACGGGCGGTACGTGGCGGTGTCAGCCACGGGGCCGGAGGGATCGGGGATCTACCTGGTGCCGACGGGGTTGGACACCGGCGTTGCCGCGGCCGGAGCATCCGGTGACGGGACCGGTGCCCCCACCACCGGTGCCCTCTGGGCCGAAGGCGCCTCCCCTTCCTGGTTCCCGTCCAGCGACCGCATCGTCTTCCGGCGCGGCGCCGACCTCTGGACCATCGCCGTCGCTGGCGGCGAGCCAGCCCAACTCACCAGCGACGACGCCAACGAACGCGCCCCGCGCGTCTCCCCCGACGGGCAGCACGTCGCCTTCTACTCGGGCCGCTCCGGCTACCAGGACATCTGGGTGGTTCCCGCCGACGGCTCCAGCGAGCCCCGCCAGGTCACCTTCGACGCCTTCGCCCCAGACGACTTCCGCTGGTCGCCGGCATGGGCCCCGGACAGCCGCCGCATCGCCTACGTGTCGAACGCCGCCGACTACTGGCACGACGACATCTGGGTGGTGGACATCGAGACCATGGACAGCCGCCAGGTCTCGCGCGGCCTGATGGCCTCGACCGAGCCCGTATGGTCGCCCGACGGAACGAAGATCGCGCTGCTTGGCACCCATAAGGGCGGGTACTGGTACGAGGACCTCGCCGACATCTTCATCCTCGACCCGACCGCGAACACAGAGCGCACGGTGGACATGCAGATCCACGCCACCGACTGGCTGCACCGCATGCGCATCTTCTGGTCCGGCGACGGCGAGCGCATCCATTTCCCCTACCATGAACGCGGCGACTTCGACCTCTGGTCCGTTCCCGTCGCGGGCGGGGTAGCCACGCGCGTCACCAACATGGGCGGGTCGCTCGGCTCCATCTCCGCTTCCGCCGGGGCGGAAATCTTCGCCTTCACTCGCGCCACGCCGACCCGCGGCTCCGACGTCGACCTCATCCCCTCTGCCGGAGGCCCACTCCGCCGCCTCACCAACTTCGCCGCGGAATGGAACACGGTCGTCGACCCCGTCGAGATCTCCTTCCGCAGCTACGATGGCCTCTACATCCAGGGCTTCCTGTACATGCCGCCGGGGCACACGCCGGGCGACCGCCACCCGGCCCTGGTGCAGGTGCACGGCGGCGGGACCAACTCGTACCTGCACGGCGAGAATCTCTTCGAGCAGTACCTGGCCTCGCGGGGCTATGTGGTGCTGGCGGTGAACTACCGCGGCGGCTCCGGTTTCGGCCGCGAGTTTCAGGACCTCGGCATAAGCGATTGGGCCAACGGGCAGGCGCGCGATGCTGCGGCGGCGGGCGTCTTCCTCCGCACCCAGGACTACGCGAACGGCAAGGTCGGGATCTACGGCTACAGCTACGGCGGCATCACCAGCATGGCGGCGATCGCGCGCGTGCCGGGCGTGTTCGACGCGGCGGTGCCGATGGCCGGGATCTACGACTTCGGCGATGCCTACACCAACGCCGACCGCATCGGCCGCATCTTCATCAAGACCGGCCATTCGGGCTCGCCCGAGGAGCAGCCCGAGATCTACGCCGTGAGCAACACGTTGGCGCGCATCGAGAATATCGACACGCCGCTGCTGATCATGCACGGGGAACTGGACGTGCGCGCGCCGTACCGTCAGTTCGAGATCGCGGTCGCCGAACTCGAGCGCCACGGCAAGGTTTTCGAGAGCCGCAGCTATCCGGGTGAGACGCATGGCTTGCGCCCGGCGGCCCGGATCGACATGTACACGCGTGCCGAGGAGTTTTTCGACCGGATGCTGAAAGGGGAAAACGAATGACGACCGCCAATCGCTGGAGTGCGGGCCATAGCAATTCGCTGGCTGGAGCCTTCATGACGCTGGCCAGAACTTGCCCCGCGCGGGCGTGGGCCTGTCTCCCGCCGGCCCGAACCGTTCTCGCGCTGGCCGGAGCCGCCATCCTTCTGGCAGGCTCAGGCGCAAGCGCGCCCCTGACCGCCCAGGACCTCGTCCTCACCAACGCGCGCGTCGTGGACGTGAACGACGGCACCGTCTCTGAGCCCGCCACGGTCGTCGTCGAGGACGGACGGATCACCGCGATCACCGAAGGCGCCGCCGACACGCCGGACGGAGCCGCCACCGTCGACCTCATGGGCCGCTACCTCGCGCCCGGCCTCCTCGACGCCCACGTCCACGTCTCATCGGCGGCCGACGCGCGGCGCGCGCTCCACACCGGCGTCACCACGATGCGCAGCATGGGCACCTCCCACTACGCCGATGTCGGGATGCGGGAGCTCCAGGCCGCCGGCCACCTGGATGCGCCGCAGTACCTCGCGGCCGGATACCACGTCCGCCCGCCCGCCGCCGAGGCGTTCTTCCAGGACCACCCCGAGCTGGGGCACCTCTACGGCAGCGAGGTCCGCGGCGAAGAGGCGGTGCGCGCTATGACCGCCGCGATCGTCTCGCGGGGCGTCGACTTCGTGAAGACGAACGCGACCGAGCGAGCCGGGCTGCCCGACACCGACCCGCGCAAGCAGTTCTACTCGGAGGCCGAACTCCGGGCGATCGTCGAGGAAGCCGGCGCCGCGGGGATCCCGGTCTCGGCCCACGCCCACGGAGACGCCGGCGCCAGGGACGCGGTCGAGGCCGGCGTCCGCAGCATCGAGCACGGCACCTACATGAGCCGCGAGACGCTGGCGCTGATGGCCGAAAAGGGCGCGTTCGTCGTGCCGACCATCGCGATCGTCAGCGACCTCACCATCCCCGGCGGCGACTACGACAACGCCGTCCTCAACGTGCGCGGCCGCCACATGCTGCCGCGCGTGCGCGAGATGGCCCGCAACGCCCACGAACTGGGCGTGAAGATCGTCGCCGCGACCGACACCGGCTACGGCCCCGAAAGCACCACCACCCTGGCCCACGAGCTCATCGAACTGGTCGGCATCGGCATGACCCCGCTCGAGGCGCTGCGGGCCGCCACGACCACCGCCGCCGAACTCTTCGGGCTCGAGGGCCAGATCGGCGCCATCGCCCCCGGGCTCGAAGCCGACCTGATCGTGCTGGAGCGCAATCCGCTCGACGACATCGGCGTCGTGCAGGACGTGCTGATGGTGGTGAGCGACGGGAAGGTTGTGGTGCAGCGCGGCGACTGGCCGGACACGCGGCCGGTGTCGTAAGGCTATTCCGCACACACCGCCGACGCCTCATACCCCAGCCCCAGCAACCGGAAGTAGTTCCCCCCCAACGCAATATTCCGAAACGCCTCGTCATCCACGAACCGCAGAATCCGGCTCGTCACCTCCAGCTCGCCCTTGTACACCTCGAAATCCTTGTTCGACGACGCCAGAAAGTCCGTCCCGGGCAGAATCCGCTCCGAGTACTCGTTCAGAAACTCGACGTACAGCGGCTGGTAGTCGGCCCGCGAAAAGTAGTTGTCGTCGATGATCCGCCAGGTGATGTCGAGCATCAGGTTCGGATACCGGTCCAGCATCGACGCCATGAGCCGGATGTGCTCGGCCGCGGGCAGCGTGGTCAGCTCCAGCGACAGTCCCATGTGCATCCACACGATACGGTTGTCGGGGTAGCGGTCGAGGACTTCCTGCATGAGAGGGAGGTAGAGGGTGGGGTCCTCGTCGTTGCCGAGATCCGAGTGAATGGCGATCGGCATGCCGCGTTCGCGAAGGAGACTCATGAAGGGAGCCCACTGGCGGATGGTCTCGCCTGGCACCGGTTCGTGCCCATTCCCGAAGAGCGCCTGCTTCACGAGGTTGACCTCGCCCATCCAGCCGAACATGCCCGGAAACTCCCTGTCGAGCACTTCCATCCCGGCGACCACCGATTCGGGCCGGGACAGATCGGGGAAGGTCATCGCGAGCGTGACGTGGATGTCCCCGGGCGGATTCGTCAGCAGGCTGGTCGCGTTGGCGAAGTCGTTCTTCAGGGTGGGGAGCGCAGGCGTACCCACGCAGTCCAGGTAGTAGGTGCACGGCGAGTCCACCGGGAGCATCTGCCCGATCCCGTAGACGTTCACGAAGCGCACGCCGGTGGCGCGCAGGTATCCCATGACCTCGTCGAAGGGGACGGGAGCGCCGCCGAAGGGGCGGAAATGGAGATGGCTGTCCACGACGGCCGTTTGCGGCTGTGTGGAGCGGTCGTAGCACGCCGGCACGGGAGCCGCGTCGAACGCTTCCAGCTCCGGAGTTCCCGGAGTGGAGCACGCTGCCGCGGTCGCGACGGCCGACACCGCGAGAACCGCCCGGAACCTGTACTTCATGAAGCCTCCTGACCAAAACCGGTCATACCGTCGCCTGCTTCCACTTGCCGCGCTTGAACAGAATGGCGCTCACGACCGCCAGTGTCGAGAACGACACCGTCATGGCGATGAACACGCCGGTGGGGCCGAGCCCGCCCGAGACGGAGAGGAACCAGGCGAGCGGAATCTCCCAGAGCCAGAAGCAGAAGAAGTTGAGGATCGTGGGGGTCCACACCGCGCCCGCGCCGTTGAACGCTGCCGTCAGCACCATGCCGTAGGCGTAGAAGACGAAGCCGATCGAGACGATGCGCAGCCCGGTCACGGCGACCGCCGACGCGCCGTCGGTGCCTCCGAAGATGCCGACGATCGCCGGCGCGAAGGCGATGAAGACGACGCTGACCGCCCCGAGGAACGCGAGGTTCATCTTGCACGCGATCCACGCCGCGCGCTCGGCCCGGGCGGGGTCGCCGGCGCCGAGACCCTGCCCGACCATCGTCGCGGCCGCGTTCGAGAGCCCCCAGGCGGGCAGAATCGCGAAGAGAATGATCCGGATCGAGATCACGTAGCCCGCGAGCGCCTCGGTGCCGGAAAGCGCCGTTACCCGGGTCAGCCCGATCCAGCTTGCCGTCGCGATGAGCGTCTGCAGCGTGCCCGTCGCGGAAAGCCGCACGAGCCGGGCCATGATCGCGGGCTGGATGCGCAGATGCGGCCGCCGGATCCGGAGCTTCCCGCCCAGACGGAGCAGGGTGTAGATCTGCACCAGAACGGCTGTGCCGCGACCGATGGTGGTCGCGATGGCCGCGCCCTTCACGCCCAGCTCGGGGAAGGGTCCCAAACCGAAAATCAGGAGCGGGTCGAGGACGATGTTGAGGCCGTTGGCGATCCACAGCACGCGCATCGCGATCGCCGCGTCGCCGGCCCCGCGGAAGGCGGCGTTCTGCAGGAACAGCAGGATGATGACGACGTTGCCCCCGAGCATGATCTGCGTGTAGGGGAGCCCCATGGCCACGACGGCTTCGTCCGCGCCCATCAGACGCAGGATGTCGGCGGCGAAGATGACGCCGGCGACCCCGAAGGCGATCGCCATCGCCACCCCCAGGAAGATCGCCTGCGCCGCCCCGCGGGCCGCTCCCTCGCGATCACCTTCGCCGGTGCGCCGCGCCACCATGGCCGTCACCCCGATGCTCAGTCCGATCGCCGCCGTGTAGATCAGCGCCAGGACGGATTCGGTCAGCGCGACCCCCGCCATCGCCTGGTCCCCGAGCCTGGAGACGAAGAAGATGTCGACGACCGCGAAGAGCGACTCCATAGCCATTTCCAGCACCATCGGAATGGCCAGCAGGATGACCGCGCGCCGGAGCGGGCCGGCGGTCGGGTCGCCGCCGGTGCCCTTCACCGCGTGGACGAACACTTCCCACCACGTTTCGGTGGGCGGCCGCCCCGAAGTGGACGCCGCGCCCGGCGCCGTCCGGTTGTGTTTTGCTTCGGGGTTGTCCATAGTGGCGCTTAAGGTAGTTGGATTCGGGAGGGTCGAAGTGCCGGCATGTCGGGCCGCGCACCGAGCGGGTGGAACACGAAAGGATGACGATGAAAACGGAATTGAGCCGCCGCGCGTTTCTGCAGACCACGACCGTCGCCATCGGCGGCTTCAGCCTTGCTGCGTGCGCGGCGGGCAGTACGCTGGCCGAAACGCCGCTGCGCATCCTCATCCTGGGCGGCACGGGGTTCGTCGGCCCCAACCAGGTGCGCGCGGCGCTGGCGCGCGGCCACGAGGTCACCCTCTTCAACCGCGGCGTCACCAACCCCGGCCTCTTCCCCGACCTCGAGACCCTGATCGGCGACCGCGACGGCGACCTGGGGGCCCTTGCCGGCCGCGAGTGGGACGTCGTCATCGACAATTCGGCCAACATCCCGCGCTGGGTCCGCCTCTCGACCGAGGCGCTGCAGGGCTCCGTGGGCAAGTACCTCTTCGTCTCGTCCACCGGCGTCTACATCCCCTACCTGACCACCGACATCCACGAGGACGCCCCCGTCGACACCATCGACGACCCCGAAATCGAGATCGTCAACGGCATCACCTTCGGCGCCCTCAAGGCCCTGGCCGAGGATGCGGCCCGCGACGCCTTCCCCGACAACCATCTCGTCCTGCGCCCCACGTACATCATCGGACCCGGCGACACCAGCGACCGCTTCACCTACTGGCCTGTCCGTCTCGCGCGCGGCGGCGAAGTGCTCGCTCCCGGCACCCCCGACGATCCCATGCAGCACGTCGACGTGCGGGACCTGGCCGCGTTCATGATCAAGGCGGTGGAGGACGACCTCACCGGCACGATGAACGTGGTCGGTCCGCCGGAGCCCCTCACCATGGGGAGCCTGCTGGAGCGGACGCGCGCCGCGATCGGCTCCGATGCCGAACTCGTCTGGCTCGACGCCGTATTCCTGCGGGACCACGACGTGCCCTCGCTCACCTACTGGACCGAACCGGCAGGCGACTACCTCGGCATGATGCAGGTGAACGGCGACAAGGCCTACGCCGCCGGCTTCGAAATGCGGTCGCTGGAAGAGACGGCCGTCGAGACGCTGGAGTGGTTCAACGCGCAGGATGCGGAGCGACAGGAGCTGCGGGCAGGGCTGACGCCCGAGCGCGAGGCGGAGCTGATCGCGGCGTTTCGGGCGGAGAGGTAGGGGGCGGGAGCTCCAGCGGGGGTTGGGGCGCCCCGTCAGTTTCGCAGCACCCGCACCACTTCTCCCTGCTCGTTGATCACCCGGATGGGCCCGCGTAGCATGTCGTTCCCCAATCCGATCCGGTCGGCAGCGGGTTCGGCGATGGCAGCAGACGGGAGCGGCACCGTGTAGGGGTCCGCCAAGCTGACATCGACCGTATACCCGAAGTCCGCCAGTGCCTGGATGGATATCGCACTCAACGGGCTGAAGGCTGGTTGCAGGCAAGCCAGGGGTGTCATGATTTCGTTCTGCATCACCGACGTCCGCCAGTGCGAGTCGTTGAAGCCGTCCGAAAACCGATTCTCGACAGGTACTTTCGCCCCGCCCGTGTAGGCTGCACCACCGGCCGCATCGAACGCGGCGGTCGCAAGTGGACCCACGAAGTGCGCATCTGCGCCCCGGTTGCCGTGGCGAGAGGGATTGCGAAGCAGCCCCAGGCCGCCCCAGATGGTGCCGATCCCGAGTGCGTGACCGATCTGGTGAACGGCGACCTGCGACAGAATCCCGTCGGCTACCATTCGGTCGAGGTACGCTTCGTTGAACCTCACAACAGCCACCAACGGCAGATGCGAGCTGTCCCGAGTCCGACAGAGCCCTGCTTGAGCCCAGAACCCCGGGTCGACGTCTGTAGTAACCGTCGCCAGCACGAGCAGGTCTTCAATGTCCGCCACGCGAAAGCCCGGTCTGACGCCGAAACACTCCAGATCGTCATCGGGAAGAACAGCCGTTGTGGGCAGATCGGTTTGCGCCACGATCCGGCGCCAGCGCTCGACGGCCTGGCGCAACTTGAACAAGACGTGCCCTGGGATGTCACCCACGACTACAAGATCGATGTCGAAGCCCTCCGGGTCGCCCGGCGCGATTACGTTCATCTGCACGGATTGCTCCGCGCTCAGACCCTTTGGGTCCGTCGCCTTGATTGTGACCAGCGCCGTTCCTTCCGCTATCCCCGCGAACGTGGCGACGCCACCCGACATACCGGCCTCGGCGACTTCGGGATTGCCCGACACGACCTCGTAGATGAGCGAGTCCCCGTCCGGATCCTCGAAGTAGGGGAAGGACAGGTCGACCTCACCGGCCCGGCCACCCGCCCGGAGCCTGTAGGGCGGAATCGCCTTCGCGGCCAAGGGAGAATGATTGGCGGCCTCCGCGAACAGAACGATTGGATCAGCGACGGCGATCTCGATGCCGGTAAACTCTCCCGACACCAGCGGTGGCGGGCCCACGCTTACATGAGTGGCGGCCCCAGCGCTCGATGTGACCTCGAATTCGCGGCTGGTGGTGCTTCCTGCACCGAGGGTGACCTGCTCTACCGAGAGTTCACCACCCTGTGCCGAAACGTTGACCGTCATGTCAAAGGGCGCACCCTGGTCGAGGCTTACAGCGACCCTGGCTGGGCCCGGCGAAAACAGGTTGGCGCCGTTGGTACGCTCCACCCGCAGGGTAAGCGCGAAAGGAGCCCCGGGGCTGCCATGCAGCGTGAGCCGTTTCAGGCTCTCCAGCCCGGCAAAGATCTCTGAAGGAAGCTCCTCCAGATCGTTGTCGGCCAGAGACAGGATCTCGAGCTTCGACAGGTCGGCAAACAAGTCAGAGGAGAGTTTGTCGAGGCGGTTGCCCTCCAGCTTCAGCACCCGCAAAGGCGTCAGACCGCCGAACACCTCTGCGGGCAATTCGGTCAGTCGGTTGAAACCAAGGTCCAGCTGCTGCAGGGCAGTAAGCCGTGCGAACACCTGTTCGGGCAAGTCAGACAGCCGGTTGAAGCTCAGGTCCAGCGATCTCAGGTCGTCGAGCGGTGCGAACACATTCCCTGGAAGTGATTCCAGGGGGTTATGGCTCAGAGTGAGAGACTCCAATCGCTGAAGTCTCGACAACAGCCCCTCCCGCAACGAACGCAGGTTGTTGCGGTCCAGTTGCAGCGTTTTCAACGCGACCAGGTCGACAAAGAGGTGCTCCGGCAGTGTATCCAGCAGATTGTAGCTCAGATCGAGCCTTTCCAGACTTCCAAGCTGTGAGAACACGCCTGGAGGAAGAGATCTCAGATTGTTTCCCACCAGGTGTAGCCATTCGAGCCGCGCCAATCCCCTGAAAAGCCCCTCTGGAACTGATGTGATACCGCTGCTTCCCAGATGCAGATCCTCCAGGTTCGACAATCCCTGGAACACCGTTTCGGGCGGCGACGAGATCTTGTTGTTGATAAGGCTCAGTCGCTTGAGATGCGACAACCCATTGAAAACTTCCGGCTGCAGCGCAGTCAGTTCGTTCTCGTGAAGCGTCAGCCATTCCAGATTTGCCAGACCGTGAAAGACTCCTTCCGGCAACGTATTGAGCGCGTTGAAATGCAGGAACAGTTCCCTGAGGCTCGACAACCCGCTGAACACGCCCTCTGGGAGCGAGGTCAGGCTGTTTCCGCCCAGATCGAGCCGGACCATTCCGGTCAGGCCGTCGAAATCGCCCTCTTGGACCGAGGTGATCCCGGCCCCGTCCAGATTCAGCCACGTTATGGCCGCCAGATGCTGAGCAGTGACCACCGTGCAGAGCGGAACCCCGGCCCGTCTCACGATCTCGTCCTGCACCTGGGGGGTGCGGCTGCACACGTCGAGCCGCGAGAGCGAGCCGATTCCGGTGGGTTCGTCGATGCAAGCTCCCAGCGAGACGGCGACCGCCAACGGCGCCAGCGCAACGCAGAGCGGTCGGCGCATCAACCCCCCTACATCTCCGCCCGGCGGAAGATCGAGTGCCCCATCAGGCTCTGCAGCAGCGCACTGCGTGACCGCCCCAGCAACACAACGGGACCGCTCCAGCGCGGCGCGTCCGCCTCCGGGGCGCCGTCTTCACGGCTGACCACGATCACGATCTTGTTCCAGTGGACGGGCGCCGCGAAAGGCTCGCCGGAGGTCACCGTGCCGAGCGCCTCGATCCGGTCCAATGCGGGAGTGGCGACCCAGGCCACGTAACGCGTCCCGCCCTCGGTCGGGGGGAGGTCGAGGACGAGGCGAAGCTCCTGGTCGAGGTGGCCGGAGCGCATGACGGCCAGGCCGAAGGGCGACCAGGCGCCGACCAGTTCGGCCAGGCCGCAGCCTTCGCGGCCAGCAGTGGGGCCGAGGTTGAAGCGCGCGAGGTGGGCGACTTCCGCGGTGGCGTGGTCCAGGACGGGCTCGCACGGGGGCACCACGGGCTGGGCGGAGGCCGGTACCGCAGCGGCGGCACCGACCAAAGCCGTGCACAGAAACCCCGCGAAGAGTGGAAGTGGTAGCCGCAATCGCGATCTCAACACTCGTCCTCGGTGAGTATATGAGTATATGAGTAGGATTCCGACTCCTACGGAATCACACGCCGGGGCGCGTTGTCCCAATCCTGGACGCTGGACACGTTCGGCATGCCCCAGTCGGCGCCATTCCAGCCGTCGAAACCGTCGAGCTTCATGAAGTGGACGCCGGTGGTGAAGTCGCTCACGACGATGAGCCCGTCGGCGTTGCGCACGTCGATGCCCCAGGCGCCGTTGAAGCCGGTGTCGCCTTCGCCCAGGGTACGGGGGTCGAGACCGCGGCGCGGGGTTCCGTGGAAGGTGTCGAAGTAGGCCACAGTCGAGGGATTCGCGGGGTCGCGCATGTTGAAGACGAACAGGCCGTCCTCGAACGACGACACGAAGACGTACGGCCAGCGCATCTCGTGGTTGTGGGTGAAGCCCTTCCAGTTGGGCGTCCACACCGACATCTCCTCGTTGATGGTCTCGACCTCGCCCGAGAGGCCCGGCTGCAGGTCGTAGAGGCGGACCGGCGAGTAGAGGTACTCGGTCTGGCCGACGGCGTACTTGTGGTCGGGTGTGGCGCTCATGGTGTGGGCGAGCTGCACGCCGAGGACGCCGACGATCGAGGTCTCGAGGACGGGGTTGGCGGGGTCGGTGACGTCATAGACGTAGTAGCCGTCGAGCCCCGCCCCGTAGGCCATGTCCTTGCCGGTGGCGTGGTCGAAGGCGACGTAGAAGTCGTGGTAGCCCTGGAGCATGCCGTAGGGTGACGGGGTGGCGGTCGAGGGCCATGGCATCTGGCCGACGAGTCCCTGCGCGCTGTCGCCCTGGATGAACTGCGACATGTCGTAGACGTTGGCGTGCTGCCCGCTCGTGGTGGCGAAGAGCAGCGGGGCACCCGACGAATGCTTGTACATGAAGATGTTGTGGAAGCCGCCGGGGGTGTCGGACGCGCGCATCCGGCCGACCTCGCGGATGCCCTCGGTGTCGGGCAGCGAGGTGACGTCGAAGACGACAGCTCCCAGATCGACGTTGGGCCCGCCGGGTGCGAACTGCATCGACTGCACCAGGTAGTAGCGCCCGTCGTGCTTGAAGTACTTGGGGTCCATGCCGCCGAGTCCGACGTGCAGTTCCGCGTCCTCGATCCGCCATTCGTAGATGACCTCGGCGTTGTTCGGGTCCTCGATCGAGATGATGTCGAAGCCGAAGGTCGGGTTCATGATCCGGCTGGCGTAGACGAACGGACGGTGCAGTTCCTGCTCGATCTCGATGTCGGAGCGGCTGAACTGGGGGCCCACCTCGAGCGGCACGTGCTTCAGGCGCTGCAGGTTCGAGGTGTTCTCCTTGGTGGGGCCTTCCTGGGCGAGCGCGGGTGCGGCCGGGAATGTGCTCACGGCGAGGGCGGCGAAGGTGGCGGTAAAGGCGGCTCGGCTGAGCAGGCGGCGCGTGGTCATTCTTGCGGCTCCTTCGGACGGGTCTGCGTGGTTCCTTCGGGGACGCGGCGACGATGACTACGTCCCTTACAGACAAGACTAGGGTTTTCGACGCGGTCGCGCGACAAGGCATGCCCTTGACGGGTATACAGCAATACGGTTAGCATGATCGCATGAAAGCGACTATCGATATACCGGATGATCTGTACAGGCAGGTCAAGGCGGAGGCAGCGCTGCGGGGCGTCACCGTGCGGGAAGTCACGACGCAGCTCTATCGGCGCTGGTTGAGCAAGGAAGAGAGCGGTGAAGACCGACTGACCTCGTCAGCGTGGCTCCGATCCTGGCTGAATGCGGCGGACGAAGCGATGAGTCGGGCCCCGGCAGGCCGTTCCGCGAGGGAGGAGCTGGAGGCTGACCGGAACCGTCTGGAGCGCAAGTGACACCGCTTGTCATCGATGCCAGCGTGTGGGTCTCGGCTGTGGACCCGACCGACACCATGTCGGAACACAGTCGAACCTTCCTCTCCCACGTTGCGGATCGAGAGCTCTCGATAGCCATGCCCGAGTTCGCGAAACTGGAGATCGCGTGCGCGCTGGCCCGTCGGCTGCGCAGCGCCGAACTCGGCCGCAGCCTTGCCGATCAGATGCTCGAATCGCCCCGCATGTCAACGCACTCCGTGAATCAGGCGTTGCTTCGAAGAGCCGTCCAGCTCGGGACTCGGGGCTTCCTTCGCGCGGGAGACTCTCTCTATGCCGCCGTCGCGCGGGCAGTGGACGGCCAGCTCGTGGCCTGGGATCGAGAACTGATCGAACGGGCCGGCGCGGTCACTCCCGACGGATGGATCGAGCGTCACTCCCCGGGCTGATAAAGCGCGCCCGCCTTGTCGGCCGACCGGATAATCCCCCGGACCATTGCCGAACTGAAACCGCGATTCTCCATCTCGTTGAGGCCGGATATGGTGCACCCCTGAGGGGTGGTCACCTTGTCGATCTCCATCTCCGGGTGGTTGCGGTTCGAGAGTAGCAGCGCGGCGGCCCCCTTCGCCGTCTGGGACGCGAGTTGAAGCGCCTCTTCGGCGTGAAAGCCGATCTCGATCCCGCCCTGGGAGGCGGCGCGGATCGCCCGCAGAAAGAAGGCGATGCCGCACGCGCAGAGCGCCGTGGCCGATGTCATCTGGTTTTCCCGGATCAGGAGCGTCGAGCCCATGGCGTTGAAGACCGACTCGGCCACGGGCACGGCGTCGACCGAGGCTTCGTCGGTGGCCAGGCATGTCATCGACTCGCCGATCGCGATCCCGAGGTTGGGCATGGCCCGCAGCACCGGGACATCGGGCGCGACCCATCGGCGCAAGTCCGCGATCGAGACGCCTGTCGCGGTCGAGATCACCACGTGCTTGCCGGGGTCGAGCGCAGAGGCGATGTCCTCCAGTAGAGCCTCCATCTGCTGCGGCTGTACGCAGAGGATCACGACCTCGGCGCCTTCGACGACACTGCGGTTGTCCGAGGTGGCGACGAAGCCCTCTTCGGCGAGGTCGTCGAGCAGTTCCCACCGCCTTCTCGTGATCGCCACGTCGCCTGGATCGAAGGATCCGGAGGTCACGAGGCCCCTGGCGATTGACCTGCCGAGATTCCCGCCGCCCAGGATGCCGATCCTGTTGATCTCTGTCATTCTGCAGCCCTCATGTGTTTTCGAGTTCCCACAATGATAAGACAAGCGGCGTGGACGGCGGTTCCATACAATTGGATGACAATGCGTGCAATCTTCCCGCTCCTGACCTGCACGACGCTTCTCGCGTCCCATTCCCCTCAGGTCGCCCATCCTCCCATCGACACGTTCTTCCTCCTCGCGGCGGTGGACCCGGACCAGGCGGACCAGGCGGAAGAGATCATTCTCGAGAACTGGGACGACGCCTACGCCTCGATGCTCATCGAGTTGCACCGGTATGTGCAGGGCGTGTGGATCGAACGGCGCATCATCTCGATCCTCGAGCGCGGGACGGGCCAGAAGCTGGGGTACGACCCCGACAGGTGGTGGGATTGGATCTGGCGGACCGATCCTGGCACCCACCCGGACTACGCCGAGTTCAAGGCCTCACTGTACGCGTTCCTGGACCCGCGCTTCGAGGAGTACTTCGACTACAATCCGCCGGCGAACATCCGGCTCGACGAGATCCGCTGGGGCGGCGTCCCCCAGGACGGCATCCCGCCTCTCGACCACCCCACGATGATCTCAGCCGCGGAAGCCGACTACCTGGACGACGACAACGTGGTCTTCGGCATCGCGCTCGACAGCGACGCGCGGGCCTATCCCAAGCGGATCCTCGCCTGGCACGAGATGTTCAAGGACTCGATTGCCGGCGAGCACTACACCGGCGTGTACTGCACCCTGTGCGGCACCATGATCCTCTACCGCTCGGCCTTCGAGGGCACGCACTACGAGTTGGGCACCAGCGGCTTCCTCTATCGCTCGAACAAACTCATGTACGATCACGCGACCAAGTCGCTCTGGTCGACCTTCGCGGGCGAACCCGCCGTCGGCCCGCTCGTCGGCCGGGGAATCGCGCTCGAGCGGCGTTACGTCGTCACCACCACCTGGGGCGAATGGCTCAAGCGCCACCCCGACACGCGCGTGCTGTCTCTCGACACGGGACACGAGCGCGACTACCGGGAAGGCATGGCCTACCGGGACTACTTCGCCACGGACAGGCTCATGTTCAGCGTGCCCGAGCTGGACGACCGCCTCGACAACAAGGACGAGGTGCTGGCGCTACGGTTCGCCGAGGTCCCCGGCGAGCAGCTCGCGATCGAGGTGGATTTTCTGTCGCGGAACAGGGTGTACCACGATGAGCTCGGGGACCGGGAGTTCGTGGTCTTGACCGATCGGAGTGGGGCGAGCCGGGTGTATGAGAGTGAGGGGCGGCGTTTTGGGGAGTGGGATGGCGACGGCGCGGTCCTGGACGAGGGCGGTGCGCGGTGGACGGTCGAGGAGGGTGGGCTGGTGGGTGCGGCGGGGGCGCGGCTGGAACGGCTGCCGGCGCATCGGGCGTTCTGGTTCGGGTGGTATGCGCAGTATCCGGGGACGCGGCTGGTGCGGAGGTGATTCACCGCACCACCCTAAACGACCCCATCATCCCGGCATCCAGATGCTCCGCGATGTGACAGTGGATCATCCACTCCCCCGGGTTCGACGCTTCCATCAGCAGGTCCACCGTCGACCCCACCGGCACCAGCACCGTGTCCTTCCAGGCCAGGTTACGGTTCGCCACCCCATCGCGCGACAACACCAGAAACCGCTGTCCATGCAGATGGATCGGATGGTGCATCGGATGAAACGCGTCCGCATCGTTCCGCAGCCGGATCTTCACCACGTCGCCGAGCCGAAACTGCCAGTCGATCTCGGCGTTCTCCGGGGCGTCACGTGGGTCGCCGATGCCCGCCCCGTCCGCACCACGGCCGGTCACATCCCGCAGAATCCACCGCACCTCGTTCGACGTCGACAGCCAGTTCATGTTGGGCATGCCGTCGGTCCACTCGACAGGGGGCCGGTAGATCGTGTCAATCGAAATGAACTGCTGAACCAGGATGGGCAGCCCCTCGATATCGACGGTCAGCAGGAGTTCGTGGTCGACTGGCCGGTCGAAGTGCGGTCGGAATTCCGCAAGCTCGGCTTCGAGGACCGCATCGGTTCGCATGATCGAGTGGGAGGAGAGGAGGGCGTCGGCCTCTTCAACCTCGGGTCCTTCGACAACGACGGCGCCCAGAGTGTCGACGGCTGCCTGGAAAGTGCCGCGCATGTGGTCGACAACCTGGACCTGGTTGAGTAGCGCGTACGTGCCCGCGGCGGCGAACCGCACCTCGACGATGTAGCGTTCGGCCGGCGAGATGACCAGCGATTCGACCATCATCTCGCGCTCGAAACGGGACAGGTCGGTGCCCACCAGCTTCATGTCGTGCCCGGCGAAGCTGAGGTTGTAGCTGCGCGTGTTGGACACGTTCGTGACGAAGAAGCGGACGACCTCGCCGGGGCGGACGGTCGCAGCGTAGCGCTCCTCGCCGTTGACCAGCATGACGTTCCCGAAGCGCCCCATGATCGTGAAGTTGGCTGCGTCGCGGCCCCAGGGAAGGAGTTCGTCGCCGTCGACCAGGAGGTCGTCCACCATGATGAACTCTTCGCGGGTGGCGGGGCCGAAGTAGTCGGCGCGCGCCGGGTCGACCATCATGTTGCCGTAAAGGCCGCCGTCCTGCTGAATGTCCTCGCGCACGTGCGGGTGGTACCAGTAGAGGCCCGCGTCGGGAAAGACGACCTCGTAGATGAACTCGCCGCCGGGGGGGACCGGGGCCTGGGTCACGTCGGGGACGCCGTCGAAGCGGTTCTCGAGGCGGAGGCCGTGCCAGTGGATGGTGGACGGCAGGTCGATCGAGTTTGTGAAACGAATCACAATCTCCGTGTTCTGGGCGACCCGCAGGAGCGGCCCGGGGTACTGGCCGTTGAAGCCGTACATGACGAAGGTGCGCCCGCCGATCCTGCGCTTCACGATGCGGGCTTCGAGGGCGACGGTGTCGCCGTCGGCGACGTGGAGGATCTCGCGGGGTGTGGCCCAGGCCAGGGACGCCGTATCGACGCCTTCGCCCGGCAGGAACGGGTCCACCGACGGGCTGACGCCGCGCAGGCCCGGCAGCATGGGGTTGCGCAGCATGGTCATGATCATGTCGCCGGAGCCGCGGACCGAGTCCATCGGCATGGCCATGTTCATGGGCATGGCGCGGGCGCGGGTCGTGTCCTGGGGTGCGGCGCTGGATGGGGCCGCCCAAGCGGCGGCCAGCATGAGGACGAGTATGCGCCGGAGGGTCTTCCTCGATGGCAGGAGGCGGTGGAGCAGCCCAGCCGACAACAAATGTAATGCCAGCATGACAAATTGTAATGTCGACATTACATGGTAATGCATCGAATGGAGTCTAACTCGACCACGGAGGCACGACCCCGTTCATCCTCGCATACGCGATCGACTGGCCGAGGTGCTCGTTCATGTGGGTGATCAGCTGCAGGAGGACGGACCAACTCGCCACCTGTCTTCCGTACAGTTCCACCGGCGCGTCCAGATCCGCATCGGACATTCCGTCGACAACGGCCCGCACATGGTCCATCGACGCGGCCAGAATCGCGACGACCTCGTCCTTGTCGGCTCCACCCTCCTCGAACGTCTGGTACTTCACTCCCGCGGGCGGCTCCACCCCGAGGTTCAGGTCCGGATACATGTAGTTGTACCTGGCGATGTGCCTGTACACCCGGGCCACGCTCATCACCCCTTCCATCGGCGACCAGGAGTACGACTCGGCCGGCATGGCCTCGGACAGCGCCACCAGCTTACGTGCGGAAGCCTCGAACTGGCCCTGGAACTCGGCGCGGAAGTCGGGGGTGTCCTGGGCCTGGGCGGGTGCCCCCGCCATGGCGGCGAGCGCGGCGGCGAGGAAGACCGCGGTGGACACGGGGCGCGTCAGCGCGGGACGTCTGGGGGTCCGTTCGGACATGGGGCTGGCACTCCTTGCAGGATGAATTCCATCATTTGATTTGCCACTTCGATTCAACATGATAGACTGATGTTCATGTTCGAGAAATCCCGCCTGACCGGTTTCCGCCCACTCGTGTCGGTGCTCACGCTCGGCGCGATGCTCGTGGTGCCCGCCTGCACCACCTTCCATCCCGTGACCGGCGACCCGAGTCCGGGCGAGCAGGTTCGCGCCCGATTGACGGCCGAGGGCCAGGTGCGCGCTGCGTCCACCACGGGAATGGCCCGCGAAACCCTCCTGGGCAACGTGCTGGCGATCGAGCCGGACGTTCTCGTGCTCGAGGTGCCCATCCCGGGACTGGTTCCGGAGTTGCAGCGGAGCGCGAAGGTGGCCGATACGCTGCGGGTGTCGCGCGCCGACGTGACCGGCGTCGATGTGCAGAAGTTTTCGGCGGTGCGGAGTGGCCTGCTGGCCGGCGGAGTGGTGGCCGTGGGCGTGCTGGGAGTGGCGCTGGCCGGGCACATCGGCTCCTCGGACGGTGGCACCTCGGACCCCACCAACCGGAATGCTCTCCGGCCGGGCATGACCATCGTGAGGATCCCGATCGGCCGATAGCGAACCACCCTGTTGTACATCGTCTTGCATACAAAAAGCCGATGATATAGGGTGAAGCCATCGTCAACACTCACATTGGGTGGCGTCGTCTTCCTCATCCGTTCCGCAGGATTGGCCCTGCAAGGAGGTCCACATGAAAGTTCCCATTTCTGCACTTCAGGCTGTCCGGACGCTTCGGACACCCAGGCTCCTCCTCTTCGCCGCCGCGGTGGCCGCGTTCCTGCCATCGGCCCTCGCGGCACAGACCGGCAGGGTCACGGGCAGCGTCCTCAACGCGACGAACAATTCCCCCATCGGTGTTGCGCAGATCCGGGTTGGAGACACGGGGCTCGGCGGCGTAACGGGCGAAAACGGGCGCTTCGTCGTCCTCAACGTTCCCGCCGGCACCCACGAAGTCTTTGTGGAGCGGATCGGCTACCGCACCATGAGCGAGACCGTGCAGGTTTCGGCCGGCCAGGCCGCGGTGCTGGAATTCCGCATGAGTGAGACGGCGCTGGAGCTTGACGAGATCGTGGTGACCGGCACCCCGGGCGCCTCTTCGCGGCGCGAGGTGGGGAACAGCGTGGGGAGTGTCCGCGCGGCAACGCTGGAATTCACGCCAGCGCAATCGCTGACCGAGATCCTGAACGGACAGACGACGGGCCTCCAGCAGTGGCGCAATGAGGGCCAGGTCGGCGGGGGATCGAAGATCGTTCTACGGGGGATCAACAGCATCAGCCAGGATGTCCAGCCGCTGATCTATGTGGACGGTGTCCGCATGAACAACAATTCGGGCATCTACAACAACCGGTCGAGCATCAATCCCGGCCCCCAGGGTGCCCAGACCTCGCCCAACCCTCTCGATCTGATCGACTCGGACAACATCGAGCGGGTGGAAATCGTACGCGGTTCGGCGGCCACGACCCTCTACGGCACCGAAGCGGCGGGCGGCGTCATCCAGATCTTCACCAAGCAGGGCCGGGCCGGCCAGGAAGCGATCTGGACTGCCGAGATGACCGGCGGCACGCGCTTCATGACCGCAAACGCCATGGGCCCCACCCTCGGACAGACGGACGACTGGGGCTTCACGAAGCCCTGGTACAAGTACGGGGGCCTCGGTGAGGTCAAGCTCTCGGTCTCGGGCGGGACCAACCTGGTGCGCTATTTCGTCTCGGGCGGATTCAGCTACGACGACGGAGTCATCGACAACAACGACGACCGCTCGTACAGCGTTCGCGGGAACTTCGGAATGCGGCCGGCCCCTTCACTGAACATCAACCTGAATACCTCGTACATCCACCGCACCACGAACTACATGGAGATGGGCGACAACGGCTCGGGCTTCATGCTGAACGTGCTGCGCGGCTCGCAGGACTACACAAACGCGGCGGTGGACCGTGACAACTTCCAGGGCGATCCGGATCTGATCCTTTTCGACATCACCAACAGTGGCCGGGTGGAGCACTTCGTCGGCGGCCTGACCACGACCCACACCGCGGACGGGCTCGGTCTCACGACCCGGCTCACTCTGGGTCTGGACTACACCACGGCCTTCAACCAGCAGAACTTCCCCTTCGACCACGTGCTGCAGCCGCGCGGGCTCCGCAACCTGAACGAGTGGGAACACCGCACGCTGACATTCGACCTCGGAACGACCTGGGATCACGAAATCAGCGAGACCCTGTCGTCCTCGTTCTCGGCAGGCGGCCAGCTCTTCAGCGACTGGGATCACACGACCTACGGCAGATCGGAAGACTTCGGCGGCCCGGGAGAAAAGACGCTGACCTCCGGTGCCACGACGACCTCCAGCGAAGATCTCCTCAAGGTGGTGAACGCCGGGTTCTTCGCGCAGGAAGTCGTTGGCATCAACGACCAGCTGTACCTGACTGCCGGTGTCCGGGTCGATGGCAACAGCGCCTTTGGACAGGACCTGGGACTTCAGGTCTATCCCAAGGTGAGTGCCTCGTACGTCGTTTCCGACGCCGGATTCTGGAACTTCGACTGGTGGCAGGTGATGAAGCTGCGCGCCGCCTGGGGGCAGTCCGGCAAGGCACCGGGCGCCTTTGACGCGGTGCGGACCTGGAATCCCATTTCGGGCTACGAAGGCCAGGCGGGCGTCACGCCGGCCAACCTCGGCAACCCGGAACTCGGACCCGAGAGGTCCACCGAGCTGGAACTGGGCTTCGAGGGGTCGATGGTCGACGACCGCATCGGCTTCGACGTGAGCTGGTACAACAGCGTCACGAGCGACGCGCTGATGCCGGTGACCGCGGCGCCGTCCGAGGGCTTCCTCAACTCTCAGCTGCGCAACGTCGGCGAGTTCAAGAACACGGGCATCGAGGTTTCGGTCACCACGGTGCCGGTCGCGCTCGACAACCTCCGGTGGGAGTTGACGGGACAGGTCTCCACCACCAAGAGCGAAGTCATCGATCTCGGCGAGGCTCCCGAGTTCTTCCTCGGGTGGGGCTCGATTCTGGGGCAGTGGGTGCGCGTCGGCTATCCGATCGTGTCCCTGTGGGGCGAATATGTGTCGAATCCCGACGCGATCGCCGACCCGGTCATCGAAGACAACCACTACTACGGACCCATCTACCCGACCCACGTCCTCAGCGCCAATACCTCGATCAACCTCTTCAAGCGGCTCACGATCTACGCGCTGGGAGAGTTCCACGGCGGCCAGTACCAGTTCAACATCATGCCGTGGCAGCAGGTGCGGCGTGGACTCTGGCCCGAGTGCAACGATCTGGGCCTGGACGATCCGGACAACGCCTCGGCCTGGGGTTCGGCCCCTGCCGTCTGGAGGGCCCGCTGTCAGCTGCCCACTCCCAACTTCGACTTCTGGATGAGACCGTCGGACTTCTTCAAGATCCGGACGGTGTCGGCGTCACTCCAGATTCCCGACAACGTCATTCCGGGAGCGACCGGCAGCACGCTGACGGCCACCGTGCAGAACCCGTGGAAATGGACCGAAGGCGCCGGAATCGATCCCGAATTGACCGTGGGCTACTACGGTGGCGTAGGGACGTTCCCGGCCCGCTACGAATACTACCAGCTCCCGGCTCCGGTGATGTTCTCCGTGACCCTGCGGGCCAACTTCTAGGGAAGGAGGAACAGCGTGAACACTTTCAAGAGAAGCTTTCGGTTGCTCGGCGCTGCCGCGCTCCTGGCCCTGCTCCCGGCCTGTGACCTGTTCGATGTCGTGAACCCGGGGCCCATCGTCGACGACGCGCTCAACGAGGAAGCCGCCGGAAAGACCGTGTTGGTCGGCGTGGTTGCCGATGTTGAGGTGGGGTTGGACAACCTGGCGTGGCTCGGCGGACCGGCGTCCACCGATCTCGACGCCGACGCGACGCAGCCGTGGCTGCAGGACGCCGGCGAAGGCCGCCTGACAGTGGTCAACGCCGAGACCAGCTGGAACCCGTTGCAATTGGCTCGCTGGGGAGCCGCTGCGGGAATCCAGCGCCTCAACGAGACCCAGTCCGACGCTGCCACGAACCAGTATCTCACCGCGGCCTACATGTGGGCCGGCTGGGCGAACCGGATCGCCGGAGACAACCTGTGCATCGCCGTCTTCGGCGGCGAGGACCGGGACGGGGACGGCACCTCCGATAGTGGCGAGGTCATGGACGTGAATGCCCACTACTCGCGTGCCATCGAACGCTTTGAAACCGCGATCGGCCGCGCCGGAAGCGGAGGGCACGACTCCATTGCCGTGGCTTCCACCGCAGGCATGGCGCAGGCGCACCTGATGCTCGGCAACTATTCCCAGGCGCAGTCCCTGGCGTCGCAGATCCCGGATGATTTCGTGTGGGCGGCCCACCGCTCCAACAACACTGGACGAGAAGTCAACTCGGTCTACCAGTTCACCCACGAGGGCACCAAGCAGATCACCGTCTGGGGCATGTACAACGACAGCATCGGACCCGACACGGATCCCCGGGTGCCCTGGAGGGACATGAACCAGACCTCGGGTGGCGGCGTGAAGCCCTTCTACCGCCAGCTCAAGTACACCGACCGCGGCGACGACTACGCTCTGGCCAAGGGGCACGAGATGCGGCTCATCGAGGCCGAGGCCATGCTGCGCATGGGCGACCGCGCCGGCGCGATCGACAGGATCAACTACGTGCGCGACCGGGTGGGTGTACCGCCGGTGTCCGCTTCGTCGGACGAAGAAGCGTGGCTGGCGCTGGACCGCGAGCGCAACTTCGAGTTGTGGCTCGAGGCCCGCAGGCTGAAGGACAACGCGCGGTTCTCGCGAGAAGGACTCAGCTCCTGGGCGGTGGCGTTCATGCAGGGCCGCCACGACTGCTTCCCGCCGAGTCTGGCCGAGTGCAGCGCGAACGAGAATGTGACGGGGAACGCGTTCTGCAGTCAGAGTTGATTCACAGAGCCACGCTGGAGGATCGGGGGGTTCGCGCCCGCCCGTCGTCAGCGGGGCAATAGAACGGCCGCCGGGGTCGCATGACGCGGTTCCGGCGGCCGTTTCCTGCTCGCTATTCGCGCTCTGGCACTTCGTCCGCGTCGAGGAAGCGGGCCGCGAGGCTGGGTGGCGGGACCTCGCAGGCGTCGGCGCGGCCGAACCAGCGAAGGCGGTTGCGCGCGAAGACATCGTAGACGGCGTCCCGCAGGGGGCGGGGCACGATCAGGGCGAGAGAGAGGGCCGGCCAGGGGAACCGCAGGTGCCGCGTGAGGCGCAGGACGGCGGTCGAGGCCGTGTGGACGCCGCCCCGGTCGGCGAGCACGATGGCGTCGGGGAGGGAGTCGAAGTTGCAGTCCGGGTCGCTGAACGCGACCACGCGGCGGGCGGCTTCGGAGGCCAGGGGCGCATATCGAAGCCGTGCGAGGGGATCGCGCTTCACGGTCCAGCGCACGGTTGCGTTGCAGAAGCTGCAGTCGCCGTCAAAGAGCACGACGGGGCGGGGATCTGTCACTGGGTCTCTCGCGGGCTCTCTGTGCCGGACCATTTGCGTCGGGGGGACCGGGTTCGCGAAAATGCGGGCTGGCATTCCGGGCCCGCAACCCGTGCGGCGTCCCGGCGAGGACGCGAAGCCGGGCGGGCGTGCCCAGTTGAACGGTAACCAATCCTGACGGGCGGATAGCGGAGCCGAGGCGAGATCGCAATGGGCGTGAGGCTGATGGTCGGGACGGCGAAGGGCGGATTCTGGGTGACGAGCGACGATCGCCGCGAGTGGTCGGTGAGCGGGCCGTTCTTCAAGGGGTGGAAGGTGACCGCAGGGCTGCGGCTGGCCGAGGGGCGTTTCATGGCCGCCGTGGCGAGCGACATCTACGGGCCCGCGCTCCATGTGTCTGCGGACGGGGAGAGGTGGGAGCAGCTCCGGAGCGGCCCGGCGTACCCCGACGGGAGCGACACGCGGCTCAGGCAGGTGTGGACGCTGCGCGAGAATCGGGGGACGCTCTACGCGGGCGTGCAGGACGCCGGGCTCTTCACCAGCACCGACGGCGGCGAGTCGTGGGATGCCGTGCCCGGGCTGAACGAGCACGAGACGCGCGGGGGGTGGGTGCCGGGTGCGGGGGGCCTGTGCTGTCACGCGCTTCTGTTCGACCACACGAATCCGCGGCGCTTCTGGTGCGGGATTTCGGCGGTGGGCGTCTTCCGCACCGACGATGGCGGGTCCACCTGGACGCCGAAGAACCAGGGCGTGCCGGTGGCGCTCGAGGACGAGGACCACAAGGGTATCGGCACCTGCGTCCACGCCCTCGCCCAGGATCCCGACGATCCGGAGCTGATCTACCGACAGGACCATCTGGGCATGTTCCGCAGCCGCGACGGGGCGGACAACTGGGACCGCAACGAACAGGGTCTCACTGCCTCCTTCGGTTTCCCGATCGTCATCGACCGCGCCAGCAGGACGCTCTTCGCGGTGCCGCTGGAAGCCGATCAGTACAGGGTGCCGGTCGGCGGGGCGCTTCAGATCTTCCGCAGCACCGACGGCGGGGACAGCTGGCACTCCGCGTCGGCGGGCCTGCCCGCGGCCAACTCCTTCGGCATCGTTCTAAGGGGCGCGATGGCGGTCGACGACCTGAGCCCCGGCGGCGTCTATTTCGGCACCACATCCGGAAGCCTGCACGCCAGCAGCGATCTGGGCGAGAGCTGGACCAACCTGCCCGCGATCCTCCCGCGCATCCTGCACGTCTCGGCCTGGGTATAGCGGCCCATGGCAAGAGTCCCCGTCGTGCTCGACTGGCGATGCATCCCGGGCCGCTCCTGATGGCCACGGTCACGGTCTCACTCCCCTCGCTCCTCGACCCGGTCACCGGGGGCGTTCGGGAGCTGACCGCGTCGGGCGAAAGCCTGCGCGAGGTCTTCGCCGACCTCCTCGAGCGCGAGCCGCGGCTGAAACCCCACCTCTTCAACGAGGCCGGCGCGCTGCGGCGCCACGTGCTCTGTTTCCACAACGGGACCAATACCCGCTGGATGGACGGGTGGGATGGGCCGGTGGCGGACGGCGACACGGTCCTCTTCATGCAGGCCGTCTCGGGTGGGTAGCAGGCCCATGAAAGAGACCGCGCTGCATTCGGCCGAGGTTGCATCCGCGCCGGACCGCCACGCGCGACCCATGGTGACCGCCAACCCGGCCACTTGGGGTCTCGAACTCCCGCAGGCGCACCGGAGCTGATCGCATGCCGTCCTGGTTCAAGCGCTACCTTCTCCCGGGGCTGGTCTTTCAATCCATCATCATCGCTGGCGGGTACGGGACCGGTCGGGAACTCGTGGAGTTCTTCCTCGAGTACGGGGTCATCGGCGGGCTGCTCGCCATGGTGCCGGCGACGATCGTGGTGAGCATCACCTGCATGGTCGGCTTCGAGTTCGCGCGCGCGTTCGAGAGCTACGACTACCGCTCGTACTTCCAGCACCTGCTGGGGCGCGGCTGGATTTCGTACGAGGTCGGCTACCTCTCGGCGCTCATGCTGATCCTCGCGGTGATCGGGGCCGCGGCGGGCACCTTCCTCCTGGAGACCTTCCAGCTGCCGGGCTGGATCGGCGCGGTGGGGCTGCTGCTGGCGATCGGGGTGCTGGTCTTCAAGGGGACGGAGACCATCGAGCGGTTCTTCGCCAGCTGGTCCTTTCTTCTCTACGGCGCCTATCTGGTGCTCTTCGTGTGGAGCATGGCGAGCTTCGGCGACCGGATCGCGGCGGGGCTGGAGGGCGGAGAGGTGCGGGCCGGATGGTTCTCATCGGGTGTGCGCTACGCCGCTCTGCTCGTGGCGCTGGTGCCGGCCATGCTCTTCGCGACGCGCCATATCCGCCGCCGCCGGGAAGCGCTGTGGGCCGGCGCGCTGGCCGGACCGATCGCGATGATCCCGGCCGTCCTCTTCTACCTGGCCCTGGTGGGGCAGTACCCGGCGGTTCTCGATCGGCCGGTGCCGGCCAACCACCTGCTGGAGATGCTGGGCTCGCGCCCCTTCCAGATCACCTTCCAGCTCATCCTCTTCGGGACGCTGATCGAGACCGGGTCGGGGCTCATTCATGCATTCAACGAGCGCATCGACAGCGTCTACCGGTCGCGCGGCGGAACGATGCCGGCTCGCATGCGGCCGCTGACGGCCGTACTCCTTCTTGTGGCCGGTTATCTGCTGTCGCGCGTCGGGCTCATCGACCTGATCGGAATGGGATACAACGCCATGAGCTTCATCTTCATGGCGATCGTCGTCGTCCCGCTGCTCACGGTGGGGGTCTACAAGCTCAGGCAGATCGGCGAGGGGTGAAGGTGACGGGTGAACAGGCGACGGGTGACCATGAGTGACCGCGACGGTCAGAAAGTAAAGTAAACATGACAAAACGTAATGCAGACACGACAATCTCTGCCGGTCAGCCTTCGATCGAGCGACGGCGGTTCCTTGCCGCGGCTGCTGCTGCGGCCACGGCGGGCACCCTGGGGCCGGTCACCGGCGCACGCGCCGCCTCGTCCGGAGCCCCCGCGCTCACGCCACCCATCCCCCAGACCCCGCCCCAGGAGGCGCCGCCTCCGATCCCCCTCGGGAACGGCGAGCCCCCGGCGCTTCAGTTCCAGGCCTATCCGGGCGGAACCGGTGCCCTCATGGAGAAGCTCTGGCACGAGACCGGCGGCAATCCCTTCGAGCGCACCGCAATCGGCATCGAGCCCTGGAGCGGTCCGGTTCCCACCGAGGAAGTAGAGGTCGTCTTCCTCCCCGTACACCGCCTCGCGGCGCTGATCCGCGAGCGGCACATGTCGCCCTCGGAGCTGACCGAGGTCTACCTCAACCGCCTCAAGCGGCTCGATCCCGTCCTCCTCTGCGCGGTGACCATTCTGGAGGGCCGGGCGCGGGAGGAAGCGCGTCAGGCCGACCTCGAGATCGCGGCGGGCGACTGGCGCGGACCCCTGCACGGCATCCCCTACGGGCTCAAGGACCTGTTTGCGGTTGCGGGGACGCGCACGACGTGGGGTTCGGCCGAATTCAGCCACCAGTTCACCCGGGAGGACTCGGAGGTGGCGGTGCGGCTGCGCGACGCGGGCGCCGTCCTGGTGGCCAAGCTCGCGACCGGCGAGTTCGCGCGCGGCGACCGCTGGTACCGCGGCAGAACTTTGAATCCGTGGAACCTGGACGAGGGGTCGAGCGGGTCGTCGGCCGGTCCCGGGTCGGCCACGGCGGCCGGCTGCGTGGCCTTCGCCATCGGCACCGAAACCCAGGGATCGATCGTGTCGCCGTCGCGGCGCTGCGGACTGACCGCGCTGCGGCCCACATTCGGCCGGGTCAGCCGTTACGGTGGCATGGTGCTGTCGTGGAGCATGGACAAGACCGGCCCGATGTGCCGGAGCGCCCTCGACTGCGCGCTCGTCTTCAACGCGATCCACGGGTCGGACGTGAAGGACCCGGCGTCGCTCACCACGCCCTTCCGCTTCGATCCCGACCCCGACCTGGGCGCGATGCGCATCGGATTCGACGAGGACGCGCCCGAGTCGTTCGTCGATGGATTGCGCGCGCTAGGCGCCGACCCGCAGCCCATGCCCGAGATTCCCGACTTCCGCTCGAACGCGCTGGGCGTCGAGTCGTCGGCGGCCTTCGACTTCCACGTCGCGCCGGGCGGCGATCTCGAGCCGATCCCGGAGGACCTGGACGAGGACGAGAGCCGGCGGCGCGGCAGGTTCCGGGGTGGCAGGGACGTCCCCGCGCTCAACTTCGTCCAGTCCCAGCGCCGCCGCCTGATCCTGATGAAGCAGATGGCGGAGCTCATGCAGGGCTTCGACATGTTCGTGAGCGGCTCGGGGCTGGTCGGGCTCACCAACCAGACCGGACACCCGGCGGCGGTGGTCCCCTACGAATTCGGCGAGCGCAATCCGGATGCGGAAAGCCCGACCACGATGCCGTTGACGACCACGCTGCTCGGCAACCTGTTCGCGGACGACAAGATCCTCAGCGTCGTCCACGCCTTCCAGAAGGGGACGGACTGGCACCTGAGGCGGCCGGAGATCGAGTAGGCGACAACCACCGGTGAGGCAGGGCGAACTTGATGGATCGCGGATGGACAGCAGGACATCCATTCATTGTTATGAATAATGCCGCATTGTTGTGATTGCGACGTTATCGGCTCAGGGTGGGCGCACGCCTTGAGGAGCGCGTTCGCATGGTTCACCTGGCCTCGTCCAGTGCGACGAAAGCACCGACCCGGTGCGCGACGAATTCGCGGTAGCCGGCGAATGCGGCATTCACCTTGGCGGGGGTCAGGCCGTAGTCCGCGATATCGTACTTGTGCCGCTTCTCCGCGCGCCGTTGCACCTCCTGCTTCCGGAACCAGGCTCTCATCGCTTCAATCGATTCCGGACCCGCCGACCAGCCAAACCGACGATAGATGCTGCCGACGACCGCCATGGGGTTGCGGACCAGGTCGTAGAAGCTCACGTCGTGCCAGCGGTGCTCCAGTTCGGGGTGCGATCGGCGAAAATCAACCGCGCGGTCCAGCATGCGACTCATCGCCTTCAGCTGCTCGGCGCCCAGATCCTCCCGTGGCCGCGGTTCGCTGACCCTGGAACGGACGCGTTCCACCAGACTGCACCAGGATCCCATGAATTCGACCGGTTCGCGGTGCGTCTGTATGAACAGGGCGTCCGGGTACGCCTCGAGGAGCGCCCCCAGTTCCATGAGGTGCGTCGGCGGATTCCCAAGGGCCTAAATCACGGCAGGAAATCTCATAAAGTCATACAGGACTGCACGATCTGCGTTTCCTGCCTGCGGGCTGAATCAAGGTCTGCCCGCACCACGTGGCAAGAAAACCCGGCTTGAATGGCGGGAAATATCGGCCACCGCTGAAGCCGCAACTCACCGAAAATCAGACACCGTCGCGAACCTGTGGAGCCCGGCGAAGCCGGTCCAAGCCGAAGGTCGGTTGAAGACGGTTCCGCCTCGGAAGGCTTACGCGCTTCAAGTTAGCGGAAGCCGCAGTGCAACGCTGGGTCCGTGCCGACCTGCCGAGCCCGTGCCCGCAGCGGGCGACCTGCTACATTGGAGGCATGAAACGCCTAGACTTGACGCCCGACCGCGTCGGCGATGTCCGCGAGCACGCACCGGGGATGAGCGCCGGACTTGCGGTCCGGGCGGTCCGACCGCTACACGATCCGAAGGAGTCGCCCGCTTCCACGCCGACTCCGACCCTGCTCCACGCCTCCTGACCATGGCCCTACGCAAATCCCACCTCTACGCTTCGCTCTGGCAGAGTTGCGACCAGCTGCGCGGCGGGATGGACGCCTCGCAGTACAAGGACTACGTCCTGACGCTGCTGTTCATGAAGTAAGTGTCCGACAGGTACGAGGGCAGCGACGAGCCCTACCCCGACATCATCGTTCCGCCGGACGGCGGTTTCACCGCCATGGCCGCGCTCAAGGGCACGAAGGAGATCGGCGACGGGATCAACAAGGTCATCGGCAAGCTCGCCGACGCCAACGGGTCCCTCCTCAAGGGCGTGATCGATCAGGCCGACTTCAACGACGAGAGCAGACTGGGCCGGGGCCGGGAGATGACCGACCGGCTCACGAAGCTGGGTCGGGATTTTCGAGCGGCTCGATTTCCGCGCCAACCGCGCCCACGGCGACGACCTCCTGGGCGACGCCTACGAATACCTCATGCGGCACTTCGCCACCCAGTCTGGCAAGAGCAAGGGACAGTTCTACACCCCGGCGGAGGTCTCGCGCATCATGGCGCGGGTCATCGGGATCGGCCCGGACACAGCCCGCGACCGCTCCGTCTACGATCCGACCTGCGGCTCCAGATCGCTCCTCGTCAAGGCCTCCGACGAGGCGCCGCAGGGCCTGACCATCTTCGGGCAGGAGATGGTCGTGGCGACGTGGACGATGGCGCGCATGAACATGATCCGCATGGTCACACGGCGGCCGAGATCGAGCGGGACAACACGCTCGCCGCGCCGCGCTTCACCGGCAGGCGCGGGCTCCTCCAGCGCTTCGACCTTCGCCGTGGCCAATCCACCCTTCTCGACGAATGCGTGGTCGAACGGTCTCGATCCCGCGCACGACGCCTTCCGCCGGTTCGAGTACGGCGTTCCACCGGCGAAGAACGGCGACTACGTCTTCCTTCTCCATCTCGTCGCCTCGCTCATGAGCACCGGCAAGGGCGCGATCATCCTCCCGCACGGGGTGCTTTTCCGGGGCAACCGCGAGGCGGCCATCCGCCGCAATCTCGTGGAACGCGGCCTCATCCAAGGGGTGATCGGACTCCCGGCGAACCTCTTCTACGGCACCGGAATCCCGGCGTGCATCGTGGTGATCGACAAGGAGAACGCGGCCACGCGGGACGGCATCTTGATGATTGACGCGAGCCGGGGCTTCCGGAAGGACGGCGGGGCGGTTGCTCTGAGTTGCGGAATCTCTGCGGTGCCTCACGGGTTCCGGTCGTCGTTCCGGGATTGGGCAGCCGAGAGGACGGACAATCCCGTGAGGTCGTCGAGGCCGCGCTTGCTCATGTCGTGCAGAACAAGGTCGAAGCGGCGTACCTGCGGACGGACCTGTTCGAGCGGCGGCGGCGGCTCAGGGAGGATTGGGCGGAGTATCTGGCGCGCCGGAACTCCAGCCCGACCTCAAGGTTGACGGTGAGGCAGTATTGTCGCCATAGAGCGGGCATGGCCGTAGTGGGCGTGGTGGTGACCCTGCTCGGCATGAGTGACAGCGCCCCGATCTCGGGGGCGTGCGGCCGACAGGACGGCCTCAGCGTAGATCGAGCAAAGCTGCCCGCGTTAGATTCCGGAGACTTCACCAGACACCACCACCTCATTGGAGGAGGATATGCCCAAGAAGGAGACGGCAGAGGATATGCTGCGCCTGCTACGTAAGGTAAACGAACTCGTGACCCTGAATGGAGCGCCAGCGAAACCGCCTGGGATGGGAACGGTCGAAGATTACCTAAACGAACAACTCGACCGTATCAAGCTGATCGCCAGCGACGCGATTGCGTGGGCGACAGAGCTTGGCCTCGACGTAGAAACTCCAGCATGAAGGACGGGGCGACGACTCCTGGGCAGTCTTTCTGGTAGGCGCGGGACGACGACCATGCGGCGCTTGATCCATCTGCACCCCAGTGTACTGCCTGCACATCTGCGGTGGCGGCGGTACACGGCACATGGGCCGATCCGGCAGCGGACTTGGCTTGGGAGCTCTAGCTGTGGCGACTGCGGGCGGACACGATGTACATTGACTGACATTGCCGGCGGGGTGCCGTGCTCGCGTCAAAAGACACCCCCCGGCCAGCGGGGCGAGAGGTCGGGGACGGCGGGCCGTCGAGGTTGGTCAGGTCGCGGTACCGGGTGACGCTCCAAGGTTCGATGGTGTGCGAATGATAGAGATTCGGATCAGTGCCCCCGACGGATTCACCGCGGACTTCGACTTCCTTGAGGACGCCGTTGTGACGGCTGCTGCCAAGCTCGCGGCGGATGCCGTGCTCGATCAACGGTCGGGTGAGATTTCGGGTAAGATCATCGAGACGGTACTCCGCCGCATAGAGTTGAAAATGGCGGATGCCATCGTTGAGCTTGCTGCCAAGCTCGTGGCGGATGCCGTGGTCGATCAACTGGTAGATGAGGTTAGTGGAGAGGCCATGGACCGATTGGAGGAATCGATCCAAAAGGCGACCGCCGTGCTGGTGGCGGATGAAGTGCGGAGGCAAATGACCGGGCGGAAGCTGATGCGCAATGCCAACCGGATCGCGGCCAGGATCCTTGACAAAGGGATGGATGAGATTGTGGTCGAGCGGGCCGCCGTGCTGGTGGCGGAGGCTGCGGCTGATACGGACAGAAATATCGACGGATGGGCACCGCGCGGTGGGCGAAATTAACGGTGAACGTGCCTCCTCCAACCCGTCGCCCGATCCTTGCCGCTACGGTCTTGGCCATCCTGTTGGGAATGGCCTGCGGTGATGGCGCGACGGGGCCTGCACCAACCCCGAACCGGGCACCATTGCTCAGCGGTTCCATCCCGGCTCAGGCCGTATACGTCGGACTGACGGTCACGGTGGGCGTGGCCGCCTACTTTACCGATCCGGACGGTGACGCGCTCGCCTACGCGGCGTCTTCGTCCGATTCCTCCCGCGTCGCCGTGTCGGTCGCCGGAAGCGCGGTGGCCCTCACCGGCGTGGCCGAGGGGGCCGCGACCGTCACGGTCACGGCCAGCGACGGCGACGGGGCGGCGGCGCGCCAGGCCTTCGCCGTCACGGTCCCGAACCGGCCTCCCGGGCCCGTGGACGCCATCCCCGCCGTGACGGTGAGGGTGTGATGCAACGTTGTAAGTTACTGTGATAAGATATCTTACAGAATTCGCTACCGGGCGGTTACCTCATTGCATCCCACTTCCCGAACGGGAATCCAATCGACCGCATCGGAGGTTCTTGGACGTAACCGACGGACCTCGCGGAGTGCGCTCTACCCTTGCGGCTCCAGCGCAATCAGCCTGACCACGCGGACGGTCGGCA